>ENA-UOJL01000027-UOJL01000027.1-human-gut-metagenome-genome-assembly--contig:-P47-NODE-27-length-231227-cov-16.799911_pt1 | contig 231227 bp, 174 predicted proteins | sample MGYA00242347_ERZ723894 | MGnify/ENA metagenome assembly ERZ723894
AAAATGTTTATCTTTAATTATCAATCACTGTAAACCTTTTTCAGGACGGGACACTTTTTCAGGACGGGACACTTTTTCAGGACGGGACACGCCCGCACGGTTGTAATATTGCACCGGGAAAGACCCGCCCTCGGAGGCCGTAGCGGAGGTTTTTCAAAGTTTTTACAAAAAATTTTCCGGCGCGGATTTTTGTTTTCGCCAGAAAACAGCGAGCTGTACCTTTGTCCGACAAATTGGCATTTGTCCGACAAAGGTGCTCGCTCTGCGAGGCCGGGCGTTCTCCCGAGTCGAACGCCTTTTTAACCGATATTATGGATACCAACCCAAAACTGACAGACATGACAGGAAAGAAGCCTCGAACACCGAGTTATAAATACTCTTTCCGGCTCAATGAAGAGCAGAACATCCGCTTCAACGAACTGCTCTCAAAGGCCGGATCAGAGCATAACCGCAGCCGTTTTATCGTCAAACGTATCTTCTCCGAGGAGTTCGTCGTCGTCAAACGTGACCCTGCGAAAGTGCAGTTTATTGCCCGGCTGAATGACTTTTATTTCCAATTTCAAAAGCTCGGGAATAACTATAACCAGATTGTAAAAGCTATCAACGCGCACTTTTCCAACGTTGCTATCCCGCATCAGATCGCTATGCTGGAGCAGCGAACACGCGAGCTGAAAGCCCTCAGTATCGAGATTCTCAACCTCGCAAAACAGGCTAAGGAGTGGTTGCGAATATAAGATCGGGCTCCTCGCCCGGTGGGGCTTTGCGCTATAACAAGGAGAAATTGGATAAGGATAAGGCCGAAGTGCTGCTTTGGCAGAAGATGCTCGAACCGTTCGATAAACACGGACGGATGGATGTCGAGGGCCTAGCGACCGCTCGGAGTGAGCATCTCCCCCCCCCTTCAACCAAACAACAAACGGCTTCAACCAGTTGGAGAAAGGTTCAAGAAACTTCCAAGTCATCTCAATGACTAAATACCGTAACTGGGACTTGATCCGGTTCTTCTGACGAGTTGTGTCTTTGGTGATCGAGTTCTTCAATCTTATCAAGGAACACATCACCAACGATATGCTGTCCGGCGTGTAAATGCCTTTCAACTTGTTGCCCTGTAAACTCCACGCTTGCTTGCATCTGTCCACGGCGTCACTCTTACGCAGCATTTCACTGCTCTTGATCAGTACATCGGCCGGATTGACCACGATGTTGTCGATCCTTAAGGTTGTCAGGTATTTGTGTGTCCAGAACCTGCAGAATTCTGCTTTATACACCGAATGATATCAGCATCCGGATAACTCCTCGTTAGAAATCCGCGCAACGCTTCCGGATCCGGATTTTGCCTGAATGTCTTCAGTACAGAAGTCGCGGACAAAACCGTAACCGACCAACTCTTCAAATCTTTGCGCTCTCATGGCTATCGTCATTTTAGTTAGTAAAAATTGACATCTTTAAATCTAACCAAAATCTCGATAGCTTTTTTCTGCTATCCGCTATCCTCGCAGTTTACTCGGATTGTAAACAATAGGAATTGATGCGTCACTTGTGTTCGGGGAGCTGTCACTCGTTGTCGCCGGCAAACCACTCGGCGAACGAGGTTGCGGTTTCGTGGAGCTTCAACGAATGGAGCGCAACGCCTTCGGGAAGCCGGGCGGCAATGCGGCGGGCGAAATCGGTGAGCATGTTCTCGCACGTGGGCTGGTAATCCACCGTCAGGATGTTGCCGAACCGCTCGGCGAGCACCCGGCGCAGCTCCGCGCCCGACGCCGAACCGCGCAGCACCAGCGCATGATCGAACCGCGAAACGATCTCTTCGTTCACGATCCGCTTCAGCACCCCGAAGTCCATCACCATCCCGCATTTGGGATCGGCCTCGTCTTCGGCCGGGGTGCCTTTCACCGTCACGAACAACCGGTAGGAGTGCCCGTGGATTTCGCGGCACGGCCCGTCGTATCCGTCGAGGGCATGCGCTGCCTCGAATGAAAATTCCTTGGTCAATCTGATCACTGTCATAGGGCAAAGATAGTGCAAGCCGAGCGCAAAAGCAAGTTTACTTGCATTTTGCCGAGGCGCAGCCTGTCTAAGGCAGGGCCAAAGATAGTGCAAGGTGAGCGGAGTGCCAAATTTATTTGAGCACTTCCGAGCCGCAGCCTGTCTAAGGCAACGCCAAAGATAGCGCAAGCCGGGCACAATGCCAAATTTATTGGGGGGGGGTACCGAGAGACAGCCGGCCCAAGGCAACGCGCAGGCCGCAGGCAAAACCGAACGATTCGTCGGCTCTACCCGCGGCCCGTGCACCCGGTCCTCCGGAACGCCTGCTTAGCGGCGGCCTCCGAGTTTCAGATAACGGTCGTAGAGGCGGTCGTAAACCGCGTGACGCTCCATATCGGGCAGGTATTCGTCCGAGAAACCGGGACACATCGCCCGCTGGGCCTCCTGCACCGATCCGTAGAGCCCGGCGGCGACCGCCGCGAACATCGCCGCACCCAGGGCGCAAGCCTGATCGCTGGCCACCACCCGGATCGGAACGCCGATGACATCGGCCATCGTCTGCATCACGAAAGGCGATTTGCGGGCGATGCCGCCGATGGCGAGGATGTTGTCGATGGGCACCCCCTCTTCGAGCATCCGCTCGTCGATGGCCCGGGACCCGAAGACCGTAGCTTCGACCAGCGCCTTGTAAATCGCCGGCGCCGATGTCGCAAGGGTCAGTCCGTCCAGCGCACCCCGCACCCGGGGGTCGGCATCGGGCGTCCGGCGGCCGTTGTGCCAGTCGAGCGCCACGGGATCGTCGGGTGTCAGGGGCAGCCGTTCGGCCTCGGCCGTCAGCTCCCCGAGAATCCGCTCTTCGAGCTGCGGATCGCTTCCGGCAATCTGCCGCAGCGGCCACGCCATCACCCGCCGGAACCAGGCGTACAAATCTCCGAAGGCAGCCTGCCCGGCCTCGAAACCGATATATCCGGGCAGCACCGAACCATCGACCTGACCGCAGATGCCGCGCACGGTCCGGTCGCCGACCTCGTCGTAGGTGCCGACCACAATGTCGCACGTCGAGGTTCCCATCACCTTGACCAGCGTTCCGGGGACGATCCCGGCCCCGACGGCCCCGACATGGCAGTCGATGGCCCCCACGCCGACGGCGATGCCCGGTTTCAGCCCCAGCCGGGCGGCCCACTCGCCGCACAGCCGGCCGACGCACGCATCGCCCGTGACGGTGTCGGAATAAAGATGTCCGCGGAAGATGCCCAGCAGCGGATCGACCGCCTCCAGAAACTCCGGCGCGGGAAGTCCGCCCCACGAGGCGTGCCACATCGCCTTGTGTCCGGCCACGCAGCGGCTGCGGGCGATGGTCTCGGGGGTCGTGTCCCCGACCAGCAGGGCGCTGATCCAGTCGCAGTGCTCCACCCACGAATAGGCCGCAGCCCGCAATCCAGGCGAACGGCGCAGGCAATGGAGCATCTTGGCCCACACCCATTCGCAGGAGTAGGTGCCGCCGCTGTAACGGGTGTAATCGATCTCCCACTTTCTTGCTAAATCGTTTATCTCATCCGCTTCGGCGAGGGCCGTATGGTCTTTCCAGAGCACGAACATCGCATCGGGCTCCTCGGCGAACTCCGGCAGCAGAGCCAGCGGGGTGCCCTTGGCATCGGTCAGCACCGGGGTGGACGCCGTGGTGTCGAAGGAGATGCCGCAGACGGCATCGGCAACGTCGCGTCCGCAAGCCGCCAGCGCCTGACGGACAGACGCTTCCAGAGATTCGACATAATCGAGCGGATGCTGGCGGTAGCGGTTGTGCGCGGGATCGCAGTAGAGCCGCTCGGCCCACCGGGGATAGGCCACCACCGCCGAAGCGAGCTCCGACCCGTCGGCGGCATCGACGACGAGGCACCGCACGGAATCGCTCCCGAAATCGACGCCCAGAAGATAGTTGGTTCGAGGTTGCATAGTTATTTCGATTAATGGTTGAACGCTTCTTTCACAGCCCGCAACCCTCCGGGTATCAGACCGCGGAGAAGTTCTTCGAGCAGGGCTTCGTCCCCTTGCAGGTGGAAGACCTCCTGCGTGTGGCACAGCGTCTCGCCGGGCCGCAGGAAGGCCGCCGGCGAGGAGGTTTCGATTTCATAGAACGGGCCCATCACCTCGCCGGTCTCGGTCGGCCCGTCGTTGTAGGCGTTGACGACATCCCCGCCGAACGGATCGGCCTGCGCGCCCCAGCGGCTCTCCACATAGCGGTCGCCCGGCGCGGAACGCCGGTAGCGAACCAGCGTCACGTGATGCGCCGCCGCGTCGTAACTGCCGCAAAGCCCCGTATCGCGACCCGCAGGCAGCCCGATCTTCGACCGGAAAGCGCCGTCGATCCGCAGGCATACGAGCCCTCCGGAGACGGAGAGCCGGTCGTCCGGAAGCTCTCCGAAATAGTCGCTGTTGACGGCCGCACGCACCTCTTCGCCGTCGCAGGGGAGGAAAACGACGGTCGTCGGCGACGGCGTGAACATCCCGAGCATCCAGACCGACGGAGCGCCGCCCGCGGGCGTCCAGGGCTCCGGACCGCAGTTCCCGATCCGGTTCTCGCTGCGGTAGGCCACCAATGCGAGTTCCGGCGGCAGGGCACGCCCCAACGACACCTCCGCCTGCCGGTGCGAGAGGAGTTCGACGCGACGCGCCACCCCGATCTCAAAACGGGTTCCGGCGGCGTTGCGAAGCGACATTTCAGCCTCGAAGCGCACCTGCCGGGCATTGCGCCCGACCACCCGGAAAGGCTCGGTGTCCAGCGCCGCCGGAACCTGCCAGTTGGCATAGACCTGCTCGGCGCCGGGTGCGAAGTAGAGCGAGAAGGGACCGCCCTCGGGCCCGAGCCAGAGGCGTTCTTCGCCGCCGAAAGGGTTGAACTGGGATTTCCGGACCCCCGAAGCGATCAGCGAGCGGTTTATCCAGCCGTAGCCGGGTCCCCCGGTTCCGGCCGCCGTCGAGGTCATCACCCGTCCCTGCCACGCCGGAACCAGACAGACCCGCGCCCGGCCCGATTCGTCGGACAACTCCACGACCCGAACCCCGCAACTCTCCAGGAATGAGCGCTCTTCACCGTAAGTTTTCATATTCCGAAAGGGATAAAATCAAAAAAATTGCGAAAAAATTTGTTTATTAAAACGTTTTAATTACTTTTGCAAATGTAACAGAAAATCCCAGATATTGCAAAAAATCGCAAAAAATATGCGCACGAAGCGAGTCACCATAAAAGATATAGCCACGGAGGCGGGAGTTTCGATCGCCCTGGTCTCGTTCGTGATGAACAACAAGTCCGACGGCAAGGAGACCTACCGCGTGAACAAGGAAACGGCCCAGCGCATTCTGGAGGTCGCGCAAAAACTCAATTACCAGCCCAACAACGCCGCCCGCACCCTGCGCAGCGGCAAGACGAACACCATCGGCGTCATCGTTTCGGACATCTCGAACAAGTTCTTCGCCGACATCGCCCGGTGCATCGAGAACCACGCATATAAACATAAGTACACCGTGCTGTTCGGCAGCACCGACGAGAATCCGCAGAAGCTGGAGAATCTGGTCGAGGTCTTCCGCAACAAGGGCATCGACGGCCTGATCGTGGTTCCGTGCGAAGGCGCGGACGAGATCATCCGCGACATCGCCCGCCAGAACATCCCGCTCGTGCTGCTCGACCGCGAGGTGCCCGATCTGGAAGTCAGCAGCGTCGTGCTGAACAACCGCCGCGCCGGGCACGAAACGACCGAGGCGCTGATCCGGCGCGGATTCACCCGCATCGAGATGATCTCCTACTCGATGGGGCTCTCGAACATCCGCGAGCGCGAAGAGGGCTACCGCCGCTGCATGCAGGCACACGAAATGGGCGAAAACGCCGTCATACACCACCTGCGCCACGACAAGTTCGCCAAAATCGAGGAGATCATCCGCGAGGCCCGGCAGCGCCGCGTCGAGGCTTTCCTCTTCGCCACCAACACGTTGGCAGGCCAGGGCCTGAGCGCCATCTTCCGCAACGGCTGGCGCGTGCCCCAGGATTTCGCCATCGCCTGCTTCGACACCAACGAAGCCTTCGACATCTACAAAACCGCCATCGCCTACGTCCGCCAGCCCATCGAACGGTTCGGGACCGAGGCCCTCGACCTGCTGATCAAGAGCATCGAACAGCGCGACAAACCCGGAAGCTGCACACGCATCGTGCTGACGCCCGAAATCGTCGAGAGCGCCCCCGAAGAGGCGCTGCGGAGCGCAGAGGAGGCGGTTACGGAAGCTTAAAACATTTGCCCCGAGGCTAAAACGATTTACAAGAAACCGATATAAAACCATGAACCCGGCAACCCATCTTTACAAAACGAACGTCCTCGCCATCCGCACCGCAGCGCTGGCCGCCGCACTCTTCGTCACGACATCGGCACCGGCCCGAACGGCGCATACAGCCAATCCCAAGGGGGGGGGGAAACACCCCGGCCCAATCCGACCCGGACATCCTGCGCTATAACAATCCGGGCCTCACGGTCGATCTGGGGGTCGGGCTGTGGGGCATTCCGCTGCCCGTGGACTACGACGGCGACGGTCTGAAAGACCTGCTGGTGTCGTGCCCCGACCGCCCCTACAAAGGGCTCTATTTCTTCAAGAACATCGGTACGCCGCGCCATCCCCGTTTCGCCGCCGCCGAGCGCATCAGCGAGAAGGGGATGAACAACATCCGTCTCTCGGAGGCGGACGGCAAACCCTACGTCCTTTCGAAGAATTTCGAATACCCCGACTTCTTCAAGGCCCCCTATGCCAAAAAACGCCGCCTGCACTACGAAGGCGAGGAACTCGGGGCCACCTACAACAAGTCGCGGAGCAATATGTGGAGCTACGCCGACTGGGACGGCGACGGCGACAAGGACATCGTCGTGGGCATCGACACGTGGGACGACTACGGCTGGGACAACGCTTTCGACAGTCTCGGACGCTGGACCCGAGGTCCGCTGCACGGCTACGTCTACCTGCTGGAAAACACCGGCAGGGGATATGTCAACCGCGGCAAGGTGGAGGCTGCAGGCGCCCCGATCGACGTTTACGGGGCGCCCAATCCGTGTATCGCCGATTTCGACGGCGACGGCGATCCGGACCTGATCTGCGGCGAGTTCGTCGATGGACTCACCTGGTTCGAGAACGTCGGCACCCGCACGGAGCCCCGCTTCGCCGCGGGACGGCCGCTTGCGAACAAACACGGGGAGATCCGCCTCCATCTGGAGATGATCGTCCCGGTGGTGTCGGATTTCGACGGCGACGGGCATCCCGACCTCATCGTCGGCGACGAGGACGGCCGCGTGGCCTGGGTGCGCCACACGGGGAAGGTCAAAAAAGGCATGCCGCAGTTCGAATCACCCGTCTACTTCACCCAGCAGGCCGATCCGGTCAAATTCGGGGCCCTCTCGACCCCCTGCGCCTTCGACTGGGACGGCGACGGAAAACAGGACATCATTGCCGGGAACTCGGCCGGCGAAATCGCTTTCATCCGCAACCTTTCGGGCGGCGAAAACCCCGTGTGGGACGCTCCGCGCCTCTTCACCGTCAACGGCAAGCCCATCCGCATCCAGGCCGGGGAGAACGGTTCGATACAGGGTCCCGCCGAACGCAAATGGGGCTATACGGTGCTCTCCGTGGCCGACTGGGACGGCGACGGACTTCCCGACATCATCATCAACTCGATCTGGGGCAAAATCGAATGGTTCCGCAACCTCGGCGGCAAAGACGGGCTAAGACTCGCCCCGGCGCAGCCCGTGCGCGTGGCCTGGGAGGGCGAGGCCCCCAAACCCGCCTGGAACTGGTGGACGCCCGAACCCGGCACGCTCGTCACGCAATGGCGCACGACGCCCGTGGCGACGGACTGGAACGGCGACGGGCTGACGGACCTCATCGTCCTCGACCAGGAGGGTTACCTCGCCTATTACGAACGTTTCCGCACGCCCGACGGCGAACTGCTGCTCCGTCCCGGACGCCGCATCTTCCACGGCACGAACTGCTCGCTCTACAACTCCAGAAGCGGGGTAGCGAATGCGTCGGAAGGGCTTCTGCGGCTGAACGACGGCATCGGCGGACAATCCGGACGCCGCAAGATCTGCTTCACGGACTGGGACGGCGACGGACGGTTGGACCTGATCGTGGACAGCCAGAACGCCTGCTGGTTCCGCAACGTCCGCGAGGAGCGGGGCGAGGTGTGGTACGAATACATGGGCAACGTCGGCGAACGCATACTGGCTGGTCACACGACCTGTCCGACCCCCATCGACTGGCGGGGCGACGGCACGCCGGAACTCCTGCTGGGGGCCGAGGACGGCCACTTCTACCGGATGGCGAACCAACAGAAACAGACGCGATGAAAACCTACCTCACGACACTCTGCGCCCTATTGCTGGCCGTCGCCGTATCGCAGGCCGCCGAGCCGTTGCACGTCAAACTCTTCCCGGAGGGAACTCCGACGAAGAGCGGTCTAGAAGAGCAGCCCGAAGGCGTGAACGACAAGGGATATTACGTCGGCGTCAGCGACCCCGAATTGTTGGTCTATCTTCCCGATCCGGCGCGCGCCACGGGGCAGGCCATGCTGGTCGTGCCGGGCGGAAGCTACGAGAAAGTCTGCATCACGCACGAGGGCTACAAGACCGCCGAGTGGCTCAACGAACACGGCATCGCCGCGATGATCCTCAAATACCGGATGCCGAACGGCCATCCCGGGATTCCGCTCGAAGACGGCGAGCAGGCGATGCGCGTCATCCGCCGGAACGCCGCACAATGGGGTGTCGATCCTCACAATGTGGGAATTATCGGCTTCTCGGCGGGAGGCCATTTCGCCTCGACGCTCATCACGGAATACACGAACGAGGAGACGCGCCCCGACTTCGCCGTCCTGGTCTACCCGGTCGTCTCGATGAACTATTCCAGCGTCCGGACCCGGGAGAACCTCCTCGGGGCCCGCAGCGAAGAGGAGGCATTGCGCAAACGTCACTCCACCTTCGGACAAGTGCACGAAGGGATGCCCGAGGTGATGCTTCTGCTGTGCAACGACGACAAAGCGGTGGTCCCGGACAACTCCATCGCCTTCTACCGGGCCCTCAACCGCCGCGGAGTGAAGGCCGAAATGCACATCTATCCCGAAGGAGGCCACGGCTTCTGGATGCGCGAACGCTACAAGTACGGCGACGAAACCTATCCGGCCGTCATCCGGTGGATCGAACGGCACAGAACGAACAACTGACTGAAACCTAAAACATAAAAAAATGAAGACTATCAAAGGGATCATTCCCCCGATGATCACCCCCTTGAAGGGTGACGACCAGATCGACCGCGAAGGCACCGTACGGCTCACGGAGCACATCCTCGCCGGCGGCGTCCACGCCCTTTTCCTCCTCGGCACCACCGGCGAGGCCCAGAGCCTCTCGTACGAATGCCGCTACGATTTCGTCGAACTGGTCTGCCGTCAGGTCGCCGGGCGCGTTCCCGTGCTGGTGGGCGTCACCGACACGTCGCTCGACGAGAGCGTCAAACTGGCCGCCCATGCCGCGAAATGCGGCGCCGTGGCGGTCGTGGCCGCCGCTCCCTACTACTTCGCGCCCTCGCAGCAGGAGCTGATCGAATACTACACGGCGCTGGCCGACGCCCTGCCGCTGCCGCTCTTCCTCTACAACATGCCGTCGCACGTGAAGGTGTTCCTCGAACCCGCGACCGTCAAGACGCTGGCCGAACACCCGAACATCGTCGGGCTGAAGGACAGCTCGGCCAACATGACCTATTTCCAGACGCTGCTCTACCACCTGGGCGACCGCGAGGATTTCGCCCTCTACGTGGGTCCCGAGGAGCTGACGGGCGAAAGCGTCGTGATGGGGGCCGACGGCGGCGTGAACGGCGGCGCCAACATCTTCCCCGAACTCTACGTGCAGATGTACTACGCCGCCTGCAACCGCGACGTGAACACGATGCGCGCGCTACAACGGAAGATCATGCAGATCAGCACGTCGCTTTACACCGTCGGGAAATACGGCTCCAGCTACCTCAAAGGCGTGAAGTGCTCGCTCTCGCTGATGGGCATCTGCGACGACTACATGTCCTACCCCTACCGCCGTTTCCGCACCGAGGAGCGCGCCCGCATCCGCAAGGCCCTCGAAGCGCTGGGAACCGCCTGCGGCGAATGACACACGACCGAACTACCTAACCCGACAAAAAATGGAGATAACCTTACTCGATTACCTCGTCTTCTTCATCTTCGTGGGCGGCGTCGCCCTCTTCGGCTGCTCGTTCTACTTCCGCAGCCGTAAGGGCGCCGCGGCATTCACCGCCGCCGAAGGGTCGCTGCCCACCTGGGTCGTGGGCATGTCGATCTTCGCCACGTTCGTCAGCAGCATCAGCTTCCTCGGACTCCCCGGCGACGCCTACAAAGGCAACTGGAACCCCTTCGTATTCAGCCTCTCGATCCCCATCGCCACGTGGCTCGCGGCCAAGGTCTTCATCCCGCTCTACCGCGGAATCGACAGCGTCTCGGCCTACCACTACCTCGAAATGCGCTTCGGCTACTGGGCCCGCTGTTACGTGGCGGTCTGCTACCTGCTGACGCAGCTCGCCCGCGTGGGCTCGATCCTGTTGCTGCTGGCCCTGCCGCTGAACACGATGTTCGGCTGGGACATCCAGACCATCATCGTCTGCACGGGCATCGCCACGCTGATCTACACCCTGCTGGGCGGCATCGCCGCCGTGGTCTGGACCGACGCCATCCAGGGCATCATCCTCATCGTCGGGGCCATCGCCTGCGCCGCGATCCTCACCTTCACGATGCCCGAAGGCCCCGGGCAGCTCTTCGAAATCGCCTCGGCCCACGGCAAGTTCAGCCTCGGCAGTTTCGGCGCGAGCCTTACGGAACCGACCTTCTGGGTGGTGCTCATCTACGGACTGTTCGTCAACATGCAGAACTACGGCATCGACCAGAACTACGTGCAGCGCTACATGACGACCCGCTCGACGGCCGAAGCCGTGAAATCGACCCTTTTCGGCGGACTGCTCTACATCCCTGTGTCGCTGGTCTTCGTCTACATCGGCACGGCGCTCTTCTCCTACTACACGGCGCGTCCCGAACTGCTGCCCGCCGGCACGCCCTCGGACCAGGTATTCCCGTGGTTCATCGTCCACGGACTCCCCACGGGACTCACCGGACTCGTGATCGCCTCGCTCTTCTCGGCCGGCATGTCCACCATCGCCACGAGTATCAACTCCTCGGCGACGATCGTGCTGACGGACTTCGCCAAGCGGCTCTCGAAAAAGGAGCTCTCCGAAAAGAAGAGCATGCGGGTGCTCTACGCCACGTCGTTCGTCGTGGGGGCACTGGGCATCGTCATGGGACTGCTGATGATGCGCATCGACGGCGTGCTGGACGCCTGGTGGAAGCTGGCGTCGATCTTCAGCGGCGGCATGCTGGGACTGTTCCTGCTGGGCGTCGTCTGCAAAACCGTACGCCGGGCCCATGCGGTCGTCGCCGTGATTCTCGGACTGCTGACCATCGCCTGGATGAGCCTCTCGCCGCTGATTAACGAAGGTTCGCCCTTCTACCGTTTCCACAGCCCGCTGCACACCTACCTGACGATCGTCTTCGGAACGACGGTCATCTTCCTGACGGGCTTCCTGCTTACGAAATTCACAAAAAAGGGAAATTGAATCGAAATTCACCCAATCATGAAAAATTCACATCCTAAAATCGGTATCCGTCCGATCATCGACGGCCGCCGCGGCGGTATCCGCGAATCCCTCGAAGAGATGACCATGGGCATGGCCCAAAGCGTTGCGAAACTCTATGCCGCGAAGCTGCGCTATGCCGACGGAGCACCCGTCGAATGCGTCATCGCCGACACGACGATCGGCGGTGTGGCCGAAGCGGCCGCCGCGACCGACAAATTCCGCGACAACAACGTCGGAGCCGTCCTCTCGGTGACCCCCTGCTGGTGCTACGGCTCCGAAACCATCGACATGGACCCGCTGATGCCCAAAGCCATCTGGGGCTTCAACAAGACCCAGCGTCCGGGAGCCGTCTACCTCGCCTCGGCGCTGGCCGGACACAACCAGAAAGGGCTGCCCGCATTCGGCATCTACGGCTCCGAAGTGCAGGAGCAGGACGACAACAGCATCACCCCCGACGTGGAGGAAAAACTGCTGCGCTTCGGCCGCGCGGCCGTCGCCGTCATGGAGATGCGCGGCAAATCCTACCTCTCGATCGGCTCCGTGTCGATGGGCATTGCCGGTTCGATGCCCGATCCCGATTTTTTCCAGGAGTATCTGGGCATGCGCAACGAAGCCGTCGATTGCTCGGAGATCGCGCGCCGCATCGAACTGGGCATCTATGACAAGGAGGAGTTCGAACGGGCTATGGCCTGGGTCAAAAAGCACTGCAAGACGCACGAAGGCGAGGACCTCAACCCGGAACACCTCCGCTATTCGCGCGAAAAGAAAGACGAGGTGTGGGAGTATGTGGTCAAGATGACGATGATCTTCCGCGACCTGATGGTCGGCAATCCGAAACTCGCCGAAATGGGCTTCGAAGAGGAGGCCGCCGGGCACAACGCCATCGCCGGAGGTTTCCAGGGCCAGCGCCAGTGGACCGACTTCCGCCCCGACGGCGACTTCTCGGAGGCCATCCTCAACACGTCGTTCGACTGGAACGGCATCCGCGAAGCCTACACCTTCGCCACCGAAAACGACACGCTGAACGGCGTTTCGATGCTCTTCATGCACCTGCTGACCAATCAGGCGCAGCTTTTCTCCGACGTACGCACCTATTGGAGCCCCGAAGCCGTAGAGCGCGCCACGGGCAGGAAACTGACGGGCAAGGCCGCGAACGGCATCATCCACCTGATCAACTCGGGAAGCAGCACGCTGGACGCCTCGGGCGCGATGTCCGACGCCGAGGGCAACCCCGTGATGAAACCCTTCTGGGAGATCACCGAACAGGAGGCCGAACGATGCCTCGAAGCGACGACCTGGCACCCGGCCGGCCGCGAATACATGCGCGGCGGCGGTTTCTCGTCGAAGTTCTTCACGCGCGGCGACATGCCGGTGACGATGTGCCGCCTGAACCTGATAAAAGGCCAGGGTCCGGTGCTGCAAATCGCCGAAGGGTGGGCCGTGAACGTCGATCGGGCGATCTTCGAGCACATCGACAAACGCACCGACCCCTCGTGGCCCACGACCTATTTCGCACCCCGGCTGACGGGCAAGGGAGCTTTCAAGAGCGTCTACAACGTGATGAACAACTGGGGTGCCAACCACGGGGCCATCACCTACGGACACGTCGGAGCCGACCTCATCACGCTCGCCTCGATGCTCCGCATCCCGGTCTGCATGCACAACATCGACGAGGAGAAGATCTTCCGTCCCTCGGCCTGGGCCGCCTTCGGCTCCGACCCCGAAGGGTCCGACTACCGCGCCTGCAACAACTACGGACCGATCTACAAATAACACCATACGACCATGAAAATCAAAACTGCAACAATCATTGCCATGATGGCCATCATGACCGCCTGTGGCGGTGCTCGCAGCGTTTCGCAGTGGAGCGATCAGGAGATAGACGCCTGGTTCGCCGTCTCGGATTGGCAGACCGCACTTCCATGCAAACCGGGCCCCGAAACAGACAAGAGACAGTTTGCCGAACAGGTGCTGAGCAATCCCGAAGCATGGCAGGCCGCCCTAGAGTTTCTGCAAGCCAATGATCCTGCATCGCTGGCCAACGGCACATACGACATCACTCCCGACGGCAGCGTCTATGCCAGCGTAGCCCGCTACACAACCAAAGATTCGGCCAATTTCGAGGCTCATCGCAAATACATCGACCTGCAGTATGTAACCGAAGGCCGGGAATGCATTCAGATAGCATCTATCGACTCCGTCAACGACTGTACACAGCCTTACGACGCGAAAAAAGACATTGAGTTCTATGCTTCGGCAACATCCCAGACGGAGTGCCCGGCCGATTCGATGCGTCTGGTCATCCTTTTCCCGGACCAAGCACACAAGCCCTGCATGAAGATCGGAGAGAAAGCTCCCGTCAGAAAGATCGTCGTAAAAATTCCCTATACTGAAAAACAATGAGAACACTGAAAAGCCGGCTCTGCTGCTGCCTGCTCCTGCTGTGTATCACGGCGGCGGCCCAACCCGCTGCCCAGATCGTCCCGGGAACGGTTGTCGATCACATTCCGGCCTCATCGGGCACATACATCGGCTCTCCGGGCCTTTGTATCCTTCCGAATGGCACTTATGTGGCTTCACATGACCTTTTCGGTCCCAAATCGACCGAATACAAGGCGGCCCGTACGCTCGTCTTCATCTCCACGGATAAAGGCCGTACATGGAAGAAAAGCGCAACGCTCGACGGACAGTTCTGGTCGAACCTTTTCGAAATAGACGGCAGGCTCTACCTCTTAGGAACCAATAAGGCACACGGCAATGTAGTGATCCGCCGCTCGGACGACGAAGGACGGAATTGGACAACCCCTTCGGACTCCGCCCACGGCGTGATTCTCGAAGGCGAGTATCACACGGCTCCCATGCCTGTCGCAATCTACCGGGGACGCATCTGGCGAGCCGTCGAATATGCCACTTCCGATACCGACAAATGGCCCGCACGGTACAGCGCCGTCATGCTGTCGGCCCCCGTCGGTTCGGACCTGCTCGACGCCCGGAATTGGAGGCGTTCGGAATCCCTTGCTCCTGATTTCAGCGCGTTAGGCGGAAGTTTGAAAGGCTGGCTCGAAGGCAATGCAGTCATCGATCATGCAGCCAAAGGCATTGTCGACATTCTCCGCGTACACACCCCCGGCGAACAGCAGGAATATGCAGCGATCGTCCGCGTAAGCCGCAATGGTAAAAAACTCGCGTTCGATGCCTTCAGCGACCTCGTTCCGTTCCCCGGAGGTTCGAAGAAATTCGCAATCCGCTACGATGAACCATCGAAACGCTACTGGACTCTGGTCAACGCCACCGGCAACGAATACCCCGAAATCCAGCGCGACCGGGTACGCAACCGACTCGTCATAGCCAGTTCGCCAAATCTGCGGGAATGGACCGTGCACAAGGTGCTGCTTTCGCATCCCGACCCGCTGAAGCACGGCTTCCAGTACGTCGAATGGCAAGTCGATGGCAATGACATCGTCTATGTCGTGCGCACGGCCTTCGACGATGAAGAAGGCAACGCCGTGAACTACCACAATACAAATTATATGACATTCCACCGTCTGGAGGACTTCCGGACGCTGGCCTCCAAAATCCTTGCCTTATGAAACACCTGCTGATAATCCTGCCCTGTCTCTTCTTTCCGGCCATCGGATGTCTGGGATGTTCACACGAGGAACCCGGACAAAATCCCGACAAAGAGATTCCCGCACCTCCGGGCATCGTCGTCAACCACGTTCCCAAGAGCACCGAAACCTACATCGGGTCGCCGTCGCTCTGCATTCTTCCCAACGGCGACTATATCGCCTCGCACGACCTTTTCGGTCCCAAGGCCAATACAGGTAAAATGGGTACGACGCTCGTATTCCGTTCCGGCAACAAAGGAGCCACCTGGGAACAAATCGCTCGGATCGGCGGTCAATACTGGTCGAACCTCTTCCTGCACAGAGAAGACCTCTACCTGCTCGGAACGGACAAAGGACACGGCAACATCGTGATCCGTCGCTCGAAAGACGGCGGGAGAACATGGAGCGTGCCGATGGACGCAGCAACGGGAGTGCTCTTCGAAGGACACTACCACACGGCTCCGACCCCTGTGGCATTACACAACGGTCGGCTATGGCGGGCCTTTGAGAATGCCGACGCTCTTGATTCGAAACTCCCGGACCGCTACGGCATCCTGATGATCTCAGCCCCCGCGGACGGAGACCTGCTGGACGCCGCCAACTGGAAAATGACAAACTTCCTGGTAGCCGACGACACGTGGATGAACGGACAATTCCGCGGTTGGTATGAAAGCAATGCGCTCACTACGCGCGACGGTCGCCTAGTAGACATCGCCCGTGTGCATATTTGGCCGGGAGCCGAAGAGATGGCCGCCATCGCCAAGGTCTCGGCCGACGGCGAAGAACTCTATTTCCAGCCCTCATCCGGATTTGTCCGCATGCCGGGTGGGTCCAAAAAATTCACAATCCGTTACGACAAAAATACCGGCCGCTACTGGTCGTTGGTGAACAACATCCCCGCCGGTTACGAAAACGCCTATCCCGCCACAGTACGCAACTACCTAGCCGTCATCTCTTCGGGGGATCTGCTGACGTGGAAAATGCACCGCATCGTACTGGAACACCCCGACCGTCTGTTGCACGGCTTCCAGTATGTAGACTGGCTGTTCGAAGGCGACGACATCGTCTTTCTCTCCCGCACGGCTTTCGATGACGAAGAGGGAGGTGCGGTTCGTTATCATGACGCCAATTTCCTGACATTCCACCGCATCGAAAACTACAAATCGCTACTCACCACTGAAATAGAATACTGATTATGCGCCGAATTACAAGCATTCTGCTGGTCTGCTGCCTACTGCCGCTGGTGGCCGCCGCACAACTGCGCCTGCCGTCGGTCATCGGAGACGGCATGGTGCTCCAACGCAACAGCTCCGTTCGTCTGTGGGGCAAAGCAGCTCCCTCGTCACAGGTGCGTATAGCTGCCGGATGGGCCGCAGAGCCTGTCGAGGCAAGCGCTTCACACGACGGCGACTGGAGCGCCGAAATTCCGACCACCGAGGCCGGAGGGCCCTATACGATCGAGATCACATCCGGAACGGAACAACACACATTGCAAAACGTGTTGCTGGGCGAGGTTTGGATATGTGCCGGACAATCGAACATGTCGATGCCCGTTCGCGGCTTCGAAAGCCAGCCCATCGCCGGATCGCTCGAAGCGATCGTCTCCTCACCGTGTTATCCGATCCGCATGTATACGGCAGACCGAACCGTTTCCGAACACAAAGAGTTCAACGTCAAAGGCCGTTGGATGGAAGCCGGTGTCGCCACAACGGGAGCTTTCAGCGCCGTGGGCTTTTTCTTCGCACGTACACTCTGCCAAGCACTGAACGTTCCGGTCGGCATGATCAACCTAAGTTGGGGCGGCTCCACGGCTCAAGCTTGGTCCAGCCAGGAACTGCTCATGCAGTTCCCGGAAATCGACACAACGATGAATATGCAGAGCAAATCGCCCCAACGCATCCCCTCAGCCTTGCACAATGCCATGTTTCATCCTGTCACAGGCTACGGCGTACGGGGCGTCATCTGGTATCAGGGCGAGAACAACCTCCGGGAACCGGAACTCTACGCCCGGCTATTTCCGGCAATGGTCAGGGAGTGGCGCACGAAGATCGGCCGGGGAGACATTCCGTTCTACTATGTGCAGATCGCCCCGTTCGACTACGGCAATGCTGCGGGTACCGAGGCGGCGAAACTCCGGGAGGCACAAGCCCGCTGCCGTTACACGATCCCCAATTCAGGTATGGTCGTGACGATCGACCTCGGCGAGGAGAAACAGATCCACTATGCCTCCAAATCGGAGGTGGGATTCCGGCTCGGATGCCAGGCGCTGGCCGGGACATACGGCTTCGGGAAACTCCCCCACAATGGCCCGGTCTACCGCCGTTGGGAAAAGGAAGGCGGGCGGATGATCCTTACGTTCGATCATGCCGAAGGCGGACTCTGCCTAAAACCTTCACAAACGACGGGATTTGAAATTGCCGGTACCGATGGACGCTTCATCCCGGCCCGCGCCGAAGTGCATCCCCGTAACAAAAAACAGGTCGTCATATGGTCGGACGAGGTGACCGATCCGGCCGATGTACGCTACTGCTTCCGAAACTTCGCCGTCGGCACTCTCTACGATGCCTACGGATTGCCTGCCGCACCTTTTCGCACGGACAATTATCCCAGATAGAACTCAATACCAACAACCTAAATCAACGAATCATGCAAAACAAATTACCACAACGGAACGCGGGTAGTGAAAGCAAGTCCTGCCGCAGCATGTGGAAAAGCACCCCGAAGATTTGGCTGGCTTGTCTACTAATCGGGCTGGCTGTGCTGCCGGGCACTTGGACAGAGACTACGGCTGCCGAATCGCAGACTGCAGCCCCTGCCCCCGCACGCAAGAAAGTGACGGGAACTGTCAAAGCCTCCGGCGACGGAACTCCCATCATCGGAGCCGTCGTACACCAGAAAGATGTTGCATCGAACGCCGTGGTGACCGATAAACGGGGTAACTTCCAAATTTCGGTACCAACGGGTGCTGTCCTCGAAATCTCCTGCCTCGGCTATATCTCCCGCGAAGTAACGGTCGGCGAACGCACGGACTATACAATCCAGATGGAAACAGACGTCAAGCAGGTCGACGAAGTCGTCGTAGTGGGTTACGGCACACAGAAGAAGAGCGACCTGACGGGATCGGTCGGCGTCACCAAGATGAGCGACCTGAACAAAGCACCCGTTGTTTCGTTCGACCAGGCTTTGGCGGGACGTATCGCCGGCGTACAGGTTACCTCGGCCGACGACCAGCCAGGAGGAGGTATGGACATCGTGATCCGCGGCGGCAACTCGCTGACGCAAAGCAATTCACCGCTCTACGTCGTGGACGGCTTCCCGATGACAGATTTCAACGCTGCATCGCTCAATCCACAGGACATCAAATCCATTTCGATCCTCAAGGACGCTTCGGCAACAGCGATCTACGGTTCGCGCGGAGCCAACGGAGTGGTGATGATTGAAACCCAAAGCGGCAAACCGGGACGTACGACGGTCTCCTATGACGGTTACGTCGGCGTGGCATCCACCAGCAACCGGATGGACCTGATGAATCCCTACGAATTCGTTGCCTATCAATTAGAGACTAACCCCACCTATGCCAACAGCGTCTATCTCAAGGATGGCAAGGCCCTCGAAGACTACAAGGGTCAGAAAAGTATCGACTGGCAGGAACTGCTGTTCCGCGACGCGCTGATCCACAGCCACAGCCTTTCGGTCAACGGCGGCAATGACAAAACGACCTTCTCGGTATCGGGATCGTATGCCAATCACGAAGGCGTCGTCGATTACAGCGGCTACAAGCGTTACCGCGGACGCGTCTACGTCAACCATAAATTCAACGACCGCATTCGATTCAATGCCGCTGCCGACTATTCGCGCGACGAATCCACAGGCGACATTGCCTCGCAATCTACCAATACCACGCAGCAGTATGCCAGCTACTTAATGTACCGCACATGGGGTGCACGTCCGGTAATGGGTGTCGGGCAGGACGATATCACCGGTTCGCTCTTCGATCCCGACGCGCAGGATACCCGGTTCAATCCAGTCCTCGACGTCAAGAACAGCAAGCGCAAAAAGACCGGCGAGTATTTCCGCGGCAACCTGAATGTCTCGTTCAAACTCCACAAGAATCTCGAACTGATGATCAAGGGTGGTGTCTACAACCGTACGTGGCGTGAAACGGGCTTCTACAACTCCGAAACCTCAAAAGGCTCCTCGGAAATGGCCAGCAACACCAAAGGCGTGAACGGCACGGTCGATTTCCGCGAAGCCCGTAGCTGGCTCAACGAAAACACGCTGACCTATCGCAAAAAATTCCGCAACGCCCACAACCTCACCGTCCTACTGGGCTGGACCCTGCAGGGCAACAACGAAGACAAATGGGGCTTCGCCGGAGAACAGGTCCCCAACGAGCAACTGGGCATCAGTGGCATCGATGAGGGTATTCCTGGCAAGAACACCGCTTATCAGTCGGGTAATCGCATGATGTCCTACCTCGGACGCATCGATTACAACTACAAAAACCGCTATCTCTTCACCGCAACGTTCCGCGCCGACGGATCGAGCAAGTTCTCGAAGGACAACCGCTGGGGTTATTTCCCTTCGGCAGCTTTCGCATGGCGCCTGAGCGAGGAGAAGTTCATGAAGAGCGTCGATTTCATCAACAACGCCAAAATCCGCGTCAGCTACGGTCAGACCGGCAATGACCGGATTGGCGATTTCTCGCGTTATCCCCAAATGAACATGGCCTATGGCTACTACTACTCGTTCAACAACAAGACACCACTGCCCGGTATCGGCAATTCGTCGATCGGAAATCTCGACCTGAAGTGGGAAACCACTGACCAGACCAACGTCGGTCTCGACCTGGAACTCTTCAGCGGCCGGATCGCCCTGACCGTCGACTGGTACAACAAGAAGACGCGCGACCTGTTATTGAACGCCAGCATTCCCTACACCAGCGGTTATTCGAAGATCTACAAGAACGTCGGCAGCATCCGCAATCGCGGCTGGGAGTTCTCGCTCTCAACGGTCAACATCGCAGCCCGTAATTTCCGCTGGACGAGTGATTTCAACATCAGTTTCAATAAAAACCGCATCCTTTCACTCAACGACGACGAGACTCGTCTGCTAACCGCCGTGACACAAGGATGGGAGATGTCGAAGGTCAACCTCTACATGGCCGAAGTAGGCTCTTCGGCAGCCCAGTTTATCGGCCTCATCTGGGACGGCGTCTACAACTACGACGATTTCAACCTCGTAGGTGACAAATACGTGCTCAAATCCGACCGAGCTGCCAATGGCTCGGCGCGCGACATGATCCAGCCCGGCGACATCAAATACCGCGATGTTGACGGCGACGGAACCATCACCGACAAGGACGTTGTGGTCATCGGCCGCGCACTGCCCATCCACATCGGCGGCTTCAACAACAATTTCACGTGGGGCCGTTTCAACCTCAATGTCTTTTTCCAGTGGTCGTACGGCAACGACGTGATGAACGCCAACCGCATCTACCTGGAAGGTAACCAGACCAACCGACCGGCCCTGAACCAATTCAAGAGTTATGCCGACCGCTGGACACCCGAAAATTCCGACAGCAAGATGTTCCGTGCCGGAGGACAAGGCCCCGTGGGCTTCTATAGCAGCCGCACGCTGGAGGACGGTTCGTTCCTGCGCCTGAAAACGCTACAACTCTCCTACAACCTTTCAGCACGCGCCTGCCGCTACATCGGCGTACAGAACCTCTCGGTCTACGTTTCGGGCCAAAATCTCTTCACCTGGACCGACTACTCGGGCATGGACCCCGAAGTATCGGTGCGCAACAGCGCCCTGACCCCGGGTTTCGACTACTCGGCCTACCCGCGTTCGCGTACATATGTATTCGGGGTGAAAGTAACCTTCTAACCTAAAAACGCCAAATACGATGAAACAGTTAAAACATATACTCCTGCTCGCCGGAATTATAAGCCTGGCGTCATGCAGTTTCCTGGACATGGAACCCCAGGATTTTCTCGCTCCGTCGCAATATTATAAGACAGAGGCCGATTTGGAGACCGCTCTTACGGGCGTCTATTCCACGCTTCACGACGGTGCGCTCTATAAAAACTACATGCTCGGACGGCTGGGTCTCGATGCCGACCTAGGTTACGACAACCGCGACGGCGATGTAGGCACCTCGTCGCAATACCTGACAGCGGCATCCGACGTGAAGGTCGAGGGTTTCTGGCAGTCTCTCTACAAGGGAATAAACAACGCCAACCGACTGCTGGCAGAGGTCGACAACCCCGATATCGACATCGCCCAAACCCGGCGGGACGAGATCAAGGGCGAAGCGCTTTTCCTGCGCAGTTACTACTATTTCCTGCTCGTCTCCAGTTTCGGCGATGTCCCGCTGATCCTCATCCCGAAAGAGAAAGCAACCAAAGAAGAGCTGAATATCCCGCGCACACCTTCGAAAAAGGTTTATGAACAGATCATCGGCGACATGGAAACCGCCACGGACCTGGTTCCGAAACTCGATGTTCTGGGATACGGAGGCCGCGTGAGCGAATCGGCAGTATGGGGCATATTAGCCCGCGTCCACCTCTACATGGCCGGCGAACCGCTCAAAGAAACGTCGCATTACGAGGATGCCCGCGACTGTGCGCTGAAGGTGATGGGTCTGGGATTCCATGAACTCAACCCGGACTTCCAGCAGATATTCAAAAACTACGCACAGGACCTCTACGACATCAAAGAAAGTATCTGGGAAGTGGAGTTTTACGGGAACGGCTCAGGACTCTACGCCACACTGGGCGGTTATGTCGGCGGCAACAACGGAATCCGCAATTCGACCGATACGAACAACAGTATCGGATACACTTACGATTATATCAACGCTACACAATATGCCTACAAGGTCTACAAAGACGGCGACCTGCGCCGCGACTTCACGATCGCACCTTTCAAATACAACTGGGGCACGAAGGTCGAAGAGGGACAGGAAGTTCCCAAGACCTACTGGAAAAGCACGGAGCTTTTCAACCGCAACTGCGGCAAATTCCGCCGTGAGTTCGAGACCTTGCTGCCCAAACACCGCAGCTACACACCGACCAACTTTCCGCTGCTGCGCTATGCCGACGTACTGTTGATGTATGCCGAAGCGGAGAACGAAGTCAACCAGGGACCTACGTCCGAAGCCTACGCTGCCGTAAATCAGGTCGTCCGTCGCGGTTACGGCAAACCGGTGAATACGCCAGATGTTTCAGTGGACTGGTCCGGCATGGACTACACCGAATTCCGCGAGGAAATACAGCGTGAGCGCGCCCGCGAACTAGCCTATGAATCACTGCGCAAAGGCGATCTGATCCGCTGGGGAATCTTTCTCACGCAGATGAAAGACTGTTTGGCCGATGCAAACAAGGCCCCTTCGTTCGGCGATCTGAAGCATGCGAAGGCCACCTTCGGCAATGTCACGGCACGTGACGTCCTGTGGCCAATTCCGAGCTACGAGATGGCTCTAAACACCAACCTTAAGCAGAACCCGGGATGGTAACAACCTTTAATCCGACAATCATCATGTTAAAACATATCATTTGCATCGCGGGGCTGGCGCTGGCGCTTGCTTCGTGCGAAAAGATCGAAAAGGTCGAAGCGCCCGTATTCAGCGTCACGACCGAAAAAGATACCTATGCGGCGGGCGAATCCGTGAAATTCTTCTTCCACGGCAACCCCGACATCATCTCGTGCTACACCGGAGAGTTAGGTAACAACTACGACTATACCGACGGCCGTATCGCTGAGCCTGATTTTCTGATCACTTTCGATCAGCAGCACATCGACGGACAGCAACTCGACCAGTTTCATGTATTGGTATCGAAGAATTTCGACGAAGACTACTCGTACGAGGGGATCACTGCGTCCGACGTAGAGTGGATCGACATTTCCGACCGTTTCAACCTGCTGGGGCCCTACAAGGACGCCGATAAACAGGTCATCGGCACGAACGCCTACACCAATGTCGGAACTGCGAACATCACCGATCTGCTCGACGGTGACCGGACGAAACTCTATTTCGCCGTTCGGTACACAGCCGAACCGTGGTCGAACGGACACGACACTCATATCACCCGCGTCAAGAACTTCGTGCTCTCGTCGCGTTATGAAACGCTCAATACAGAGTTGACGACGTGGGGCGGTTTCGGATGGCAGATGACCACCAAGTTCGAACAGCAGGCACCGCCGCGCAACAGCGAGATACAGGAAGCCAACAAAGTGATCCAATTCCGTGTCGGCTGGGGCAACAAGCCCGGCGGAGGCACCTATCAAAGCGATGGAGCCGACAACTGGGCCATTACCCAAGCCGTATGGCTCGACCGGGTGCTCGACATGGGTCCCGACCGCGCGATCGGCATCAAGGGCGTGAACGATGTCAAGAAAGAGAGTTTCGAATACGAATTCGAATATCCGGGAACCTACGAAGTCGTCTTCCGGGCCCAGAACGCCAATATCGACGGCAGCAAAGAGACGATCTGCAAACTCCGCATTCACATTACCGATCCCGAAGCCGGTGAATAAATCACAGAACAGATCCTATGAAACGACTCGGATTCAACAGTAAACTGCTCCTCTGTCTGCTCATGCTGTGCGCACGGCCCTTCGGGGCCACCCGCGCACAGGAATCGATAGACATCGGCGCCGAAGTGTGGATCGAACCGGGCCAAACTCCCGAACAGATCGACGGTTGGTTCCGTCTCGCCGCAGATAACGGCATGCGCTCCGTCAGGTTGTTCCTGATGTGGAACTACATCGAAAAACAACCCGGGGAATTCGATTTCTCGCTCTACGACACGGCCTTTGCCGCTGCAAACCGGCACAAGGTACGGATTGAAGCGACACTCTGCGCGATCCACGGTCCGGCATGGCTGAGCGAAAAATTCCGGGGGCGGCCGCAATTCAACGAACTCTTCGATTCAGAACAGGTACTTGTCCGCGCTGCCGAATACATTCGGCAGACGGTGACCCGTTACCGCGACGACCAAGCCCTGGAAAGTTGGTGGGTACTCAACGAACCTCGGCGCTTCGACCCCCGGTCACCGCTGGCCACGGCCCGGCTGCAGGAGTGGGCAGCGGCTAAATACGGTACCGTCGAAGCGGTCAACGAAGCGTGGATCGAGCACTACACCGATTTCTCGCAAATCGTCTACAACCCCCTGTGGGAACGCGGCAACTATTTCTACTGGCCGGTCCCGACAGTCGATTGGTATCAGTTCCAACGGGATTTCCTGACCTGGAACCTGCGCTGGATTGCTGACAATATCCGCCGGTACGACACACGCCACATCATTACGATGAATCCGGCCAATGTCTTCGAATCCGCACACCAGTATGACCTGCCGGCCTACCGAGAAATCTTCGACGTCTACGGAGCGTCAATGCACGCCTCGTGGCAACTGCGGTTCCTACCGCGCGACAACTACGGCTATGCCGTAGCGGGTATTTCCGAAATTCTCCGCGGTGCAGCCCCCGAAGGGCGATTCTGGGTCAGCGAGCTACAAGGCGGAAACAATATTTGGAGCGGTAAGACCCCGATGTGCCCCGACTCGCTCGACCTGGCACAGTGGATCTGGACCGGGATCGGATCGGGAGCCCGCAAAGTCGTCTATTGGAGCCTCAACTACCGCAAGCAGGGTATCGAAGCTGGCGAATGGGGCGTGTTCGGCTTCCGCAGCGAAGCGACCGACCGCTCGCGCGTGACGGCCGAAATGAACCGTGTGCTGGCTCACCACAATGATTTCTTCAGCGGAGCAAAACCTTGGCAGGGAACGGTTACGCTACTGCTGAGTCCTGAAACCATGCGCCTGCTGCTACACATCGACCCGTTCGAATGCGGCGCCCGACGCTTCGACCGCAATGCCCACATACAAAGCCTGCTGAGTTGGTTCATGGCACTACAGAAAATGGGCTGCCAGGTCGACATCCGTTACTTACAGGATTACGACTGGGAATCGGAACAGACGGGACGCGTAGCAATTCTTGCCGACATGATTGGCATTCCCGACACCATCATCCCTCGCATGGAGCGTTTCGTCAGCGCAGGCAACAAACTCATAGGCGAAGGACTCACGGGTTTCTTCGACGAATACGAAACCAATACGATGCAGAGCGAATTTGCGATGGAGCGATTGCTGGGCGGCCGGATGACCGACCTGCGGATGCGCGATTCGCTCAACAGCATCCGGATCGATGGTCTAAAAGCCGATTTGCAAGCCTATATGTGGAAACCGTTTGTGGAAGCGACGACCGGAACACCGGCAGGACGGCATGACGAAGGCGTCTGTGCCCTGCGCAACCATCTCGGCAAAGGCGAAACGCTTTGGATCCCGGCCTGTGTAAGCATGGGTTCACGCGACACCGGAACCCGGGAACTGGCCCGGCTGGCCGCCGCCGAGATCGAACCCAACCTCAAATCGCAGCCCTTCCGATTCGGCGCCTATGCCGAAGGCCTGCTGCTGCGTATTCTCCGCAACGGCGACCGTTACGTCACGGTCATTACCAACAACCGTTCGGAAGCGGCCTCGGCCCGACTGATCGCTCCTCCGGGACTGCGTCCCGAAATAATCTTCGGCACCGGACTCTCTGCCGACGGCCGACGCATCCGTCTCGGTGGCCGTCAAACGGTAGTCGTACTTTGGAAATAACAAACCTTAAAAACGAACTTCATAATGAAAACCATCTTGTTATCCGTTTTATCAGCACTTTGCTACCTGGCAGGGTACGCCGGAAACCCCGCCGTAATTTTCCAGACCTCCCGGGCCACGGGCATGCCCGCAACCCTGAAAATGCGTCTGGCCGAACCCGGCAAGATAAACGTGGACTGGGGAGACGGCTTTATGCGGGAATATGCTGTTGGCACCGAGAGCACGGCCGTTGAAGGCCCTGTCGCAGGCAAGGTTGTCAAAATATACGGCGATGGAGTGCTCTTCTTCGACTGTACCGACAACGACATCGTGGACCTCGATGTAGCGGCCGCCACGGAACTTCAGCAACTCTACTGCGGCAAGAACCTGCTCGAGGCGATCGACGTTTCAGCGAACCGCGAACTAGTACGGTTAGGCTGCAACAATAACCGTATCACGTCATTAAGCCTGCGGAACAATCCCAAACTCACGGGTATATACCTGCAGGAAAACCGAATGAACGCAACCGCGCTGAACGCTATCTTCGGCGAATTGCCCCGCCGTCCGCGAACCCCCGACCACGTAACGCTGCGTATCAAGGGTAATCCTGGAGCTGCCGTCTGCAATACGAAGCTGGCCGTAAGCAAAAACTGGATGCCCGACATCGAAGGCAGTAACACGGGAGGTCAGCCCATCGTGCTGACAACCTCGAAAGAGCCGGGGACGCAAATCGTGCTCGAAATGCGCCTGACCGAACCCGGAACAGTCGAGATCGATTGGGGTAAAGGACCTCAGAAAGCCGTTGTCGGAAACAAATCGACACGCGTGAGCGGCACGCTCTCCGGCAATGAGATCCGTATCTATGGCGACCAGATCAACTTCCTGAAATGCGAACGCATCGCCCTGACATCAATCGACGTTTCGAAGGCCGCACAACTCCAACAACTCTATTGCGGCTACAACGAACTGGCCTCGATTGACGTGACGAACAACAAAGCATTGATGCGGCTGGGCTGTAATAACAACGTCCTCACAGAGCTCGACCTCAGCAACAACGGCAAACTTTCAGGCATGTATTTCCAAAACAACCGTTTCGACGCCAAGGCTCTCAACCGGATATTCAACCAGCTTCCCGCACGCTCCAAACGCAGCGAAAACGTCAATTTCCGCATAACGGGCAACCCCGGAGCCGACAAATGCCGGGTCAACGTCGCCGAGCAGAAGAACTGGCACGTGGATATTTCCGATAAGAAATAAATTCCATGAAACGTTTCACAATCCTGCTGACACTCCTTTCCGTCGCCATTACAGCCGCTGCCGGAGAACGGGTTCCGTTCCGACATCTGTTCAACGACGGTTGGTTTTTCACGGTTGAACAGGACTCCCCGCTCGACGGCCGCAGCATCTCCACCGAAGGGATTCCTAACGGATGGCAATCGGTCGACCTTCCTCACACGCCGCGCCTCGAACCTGTTCCGGCCAACGACCAATGGCAAGGTATATGCTTCTACGCCAAACGGTTCGAAGCTCCAAAAACGGATCCGGAAGCCCTTTTGTCGCTCACGTTCGAAGGTGCCATGAATGAAGCCGATGTATGGCTCAACGGACAACACATCGCCAGTCACCTGGGTGGCTACCTTCCCTTCACGGCCGACCTGACCGACGCCTTGTACCCCGACAAAGAGAACCTGCTCGTAGTACGGCTCGACAATCGCGACAATCCCGTCACAGGCCCCAAACCTCTGAAACGGCTCGATTTCAACACGTACGGAGGACTCTATCGCAACGTCTGGCTGACAGGCAAGGCTCTGGTGCACCTCTCCGATCCCGTAGCGGCTAACCGCATTGCCGGAGGCGGCATCTTCGTCCGCACGGAGGAAGTGTCCGACACTTCAGCACTCGTCCGGGTCAAAAGCCACATACGAAATCTCTCGGAAACCGGCGAATGCCTAACGATCGTTCACCGCATCACGGGAAACGGACTGGACCGTGCCCGTTTCGGTGGCACGGTCCAGGTACCCGGCGGAGGCGATGCCGAAACGGAACAGACTTTCCGGATCCCGAATCCCGCACTCTGGTCACCTGAAACCCCGGCACTCTATACGCTCGAAACCGAATTGTATATCGGGAAACGGAGTATCGACCGGGAACAGACGCGCTTCGGCATACGGAAGATCGTCATTACACCCGAAGGACTTCGTCTGAATGGTAAAGCCCGCTTCTTGCGAGGTGTAAACCGTCATCAGGAGTATCCCTACATCGGCTACGCCCTCTCGGACAACGCCCAACGGCGCGATGCCTGGAAGATCAAGCAAGCCGGTTTCGACTACGTCCGCACCTCGCATTACCCCTCCTCGCCAGCTTTTCTGGATGCCTGCGACGAATACGGTATCTTCGTTCTGGAGCCGATCCTCGGCTGGCAGTACTTCGGTGACGAACGATTCACGGAACACGCTCTGCACAGCAGCCGAGAAATGATCCGCCGCGACCGCAACCACCCCTGCATCCTAGCCTGGGAACTCTCGATCAACGAAATCCGTATGCCCGAGGAATTCATCGACCGGGCCGTAGCCATCGGGCATGAAGAGTATCCTGGACAGACCTATATAGCAGGATGGATGAAATACGGTTACGATATCTACATCGAAGCCCGCCAGCACCGTAAGGAGGCTCTATATAGCAAACCACTGATCGTTTCAGAATACGGCGACTGGGAATATTTCGCCATGAATGCCGGGTTCGAACAGGAACGGTGGAGCGATATGCTCCCTGAGGAACGCTCTTCCCGACAAGCCCGCGGCTCGGGCGAGGTGAGATTGCTCCAACAGGCAACCAATGTGCAGGAGGCGCATAACGACAACCTCTCGACGCATGCTTTCGCCGACGGCTATTGGGCCATGTTCGATTACAGTCGGGGACTGCTGCCCGACCTCGAACTTTCGGGTGCCTCGGATGTTTTCCGCCTGCCCAAATACGCCGCCTGGTTCTTCCGCAGCCAGCGCGATGCGGATGAAGGTACACCATTCTCCGAACCGATGGTCTTTATCGCTTCGGAATGGAAACCCGGCATCAGTCGCGGAGTACGCATATTCAGTAACTGCGAAGAGGTGGAACTCACCCTCGACGGCTGTTCCCTCGGCCGTCGGACCCCTGATACGAATACAATGAGCAACCGGCTACCACACCCTCCTTTCAGTTTTGCAGCCTCTTGCGAAAAGCCCGGAACACTGACGGCGACAGGATATATCGGCGGTAAAATCGCCGCACGCCACACCGTAGCGACTCCCGGCAAACCGGCCCATATCCGACTCAAGCTGGATGAAAGCGGCACTCCGCCCCAGAGCGGCTGTAACGATGTGCTGTTCGTCTATGCCACGGTGACAGATTCGGCAGGCAATGTCGTGACCGATTACGACAAACCCGTGCAATTCACCGTCTCAGGAGATGCAAAATACGTTTATACCGCAACGCCGCAAGCCGAGGCCGGCATCGCTCCAGCTCTACTGCGGATCGGACAGCAAGGCGGCACGATCCATCTTGCGGCCTCAACTGATGGGATTGTTTCCGAACCCCTGAAAATCCAAGTCCAACCATTATCCCCCAACCTATGATTCGTTTAAAACAGTTATTTGCATTCACTGCGGCTCTTCTCATCGCAGTCCCGGCAATTTCGGCCGTTCCGCCGATAGTTCCCCGCCCGCTCTCCGTCGAGCAAGGACACGGCAATTTCACCATAACGTCCGCAACGCCCATAGCGGTTCTCACGGATGAATTGCACACCGTCGCGGAAATCTTCGCAGCCGACATTGCCCCGCTCTTCGACGGTCCGCTTTCGGTGACGGATATCCCGGCGCGTCGTGCAATTTCACTCAACCTAGCATCCGGACTCGGAGAAGAGGAGTACACACTTTCGGTCACCCGCCGAAATGTCGCAGTGACAGGAGGTTCGCCCCGCGCGGTCCTTTACGGGCTCCAGAGCCTCCGACAACTGATTAACGGAAACCGCATTCCGGCCGTCGAAATCCGTGACAAACCATGGTTCGCCTACCGGGGAGCCATGCTCGACGCCGCACGTCATTTCTTCCCGGCTGCAGATGTCAAAAAATTTATTGACATCCTCGCCCTGCACAAGATCAACCGGTTTCACTGGCACCTGACCGATGACCAAGGCTGGCGCATCGAGATCAAGCGCTACCCCGAACTGACCCGTATCGGATCCAACCGCCGGGAAACGATCGTCGGGTTTCACAAGACTTCAACCACCTATGACGACACGCCCTACGGGGGTTATTATACGCAGGAGGAGATCCGTGACGTCGTCCGCTATGCAGCCGACCGTGGCATCGTGATCATCCCCGAGATCGAAATGCCCGGACATAGCGCTGCGGCTCTCGCATCCTATCCATGGCTGGGCTGCACGGGCGGTCCCTATGAAGTCTGGACAAAATGGGGAATCAGCGAAGACATCTACTGCGCCGGAAAGGAGACGACGTTCGAGTTCCTCGAAAATGTCCTCGCGGAGGTTATCGCACTTTTTCCGTCAAACCTAATCCACATCGGCGGAGACGAATGTCCCAAAAGCCGTTGGAAAAAATGTCCTTTCTGTCAACAACGCATTCGTGAAAACGGACTGAAGAATGAAGAACAGTTGCAGGGTTATCTCGTGCGCAGAATCGAACAATGGCTCAAGGCTCACGGGCGCAACCTAATCGGCTGGGACGAGATCCTGCAGGGAGGTGTCACTCCTTCGGCTGCCGTCATGTCCTGGCGCGAGCCCAAATACGGTATCGCTGCAGCCCAGCAAGGTAATCACGTAATCATGGCTCCCTGGAAAAACTGTTATCTGGACTACTACCAAACTTCGGGCCCCGAGAAATACGGCGAGCCTCTGGCATTTCCCCGCTACCTCCCTGCGCGGCAGGTATATCGCCTCGATCCCTACGATCAACTGACACCCGCGCAGCAAACCTATATTCTCGGAGTACAGGGAAATCTCTGGGCCGAATTCATTGCCGACATCGGACATGCCCAGCGCATGCTGCTACCACGCTTGGCGGCCTTGGCCGAAGTAGGCTGGGCCTACGATCGCAAGGATTACAACGATTTCGTTCGTCGCATGCCGGCCCTGCGCCGGGTCTATGATGCCGCAGGTTTTGCCTATTCCCCCTTCCTGTTCGAAGGAATCGAGTGACAATCTGCAAATCAACGAAAAGAGACGGCTCAAAGGCCGTCTCTTTTCGTTGATTTGAGTAAGAGAAAAGGCGAAGCAAAAATTTTGCAATACGGATATAAAATAATAATCAGCCTCAGCGCATTTTGGTACGAGGCTTTTTTGTAACTTTGCATTATGATAAAAGACAATCACTTAGACACATATTCAAATCACAGGTTGGGTTTAACAACTTGTCCATTCCCTCGAAAACCATTTTATTGGAAGAGGGAAAGATGGCCGATCGCCTCTATTTGATTCGTAAGGGTTGTTTGCACCTAATTTTTTACAACGAGGGAAAAACATCATTTCCCAATTTTTTCTTTGAGAGAGATATTGTAGCCTCATTCGATAACTTATACAAGCATACACCGAGCCTTTTTCTCTTTAGAAAGTATCGAACCAACGGAAATATCGGCAATAAGAAGGCGTGATTTTTTCAGTCTCGTCGAGCAATACCCTTTAGTGAAACAAATTTATGAAGAAAAACTCATAGACCGATTCCGCGTCTATCAGCAATTGTTTCTATCCCGAATAAAGGACGCTCGCAACAGCAGTATGAAGAATTACTGAAAGAATACCCCGATATAGTACAGCGGGTTCCACAACATTACATAGCCTCTTATCTCGGCATAACTCCTGTTTCCCTGTCACGGATCAGAAATCGTCGTTAAACTCCATTTCTTTACATTTGTTATCGTCCGCTCCCGATCGGAATAGCGATCTTTGCAGCACAGTATAAAATCGGGAATGGATGAAAAAGCTTCTTGTAATAGATTGGATTTTGATTATCGCATACGTTTTGTCCGCCTGTTCGGGGATCGAATTGCATATTGCCGGACATGGCAATAGTCATGAGACATGGTATAACCGGGCCATGTTTCATGCCATAATGAGTTTCCTATTTTTTGTAACCGCAATATTCCATTTGGCGACACATTGGGGCTGGTACAGCGGAATCATCAAAAACGGAATGGGCAGAAAAAGTAAAGTTACCGCCGTGCTATCAGTTCTGTTCTTATCGACGTCTGTTACGGGGATTATTTTGCTCGACGTAAACGGGGCTAACCCGCAAATAGGGTTATCCCATTATAAAATCGGGATTGCAATGAGCTTGCTTTCCATAGGCCATATACTCAAACGACTCCCAGTTCTGCGTAAATCAATGAAAATCGGACGGCTGTAAGGGAATCCGTCATTCATGGCAGCAGCCCCGAAAAAAGCGGGAGGTAGTTTTTTCACCTACCTCCCATGCATTATCGCATCTCGACCTTGTAGGGCGAATACATCAGCACGCCCTGCTGGCGGAAGGCTTCGCGGACCGTGTTGTAATCCTTCATCATCAGACCCAGTTTTGAACGGGTGAAAGCCTCTCGGATACTCACGTTGGGCAACGCGATGAAAGCCGCGAATCCCATCTGGTTTTAGTCACCTCCGTCACACGGGAACTGTCACCCAAGTCGACCTTGTCCTCCGCTAGCGCAATGGCCGTCTTCAAACTGCTGTAGGTGTCGATTAGGCCGATGCCCAGCGCATCCGCACCCGACCAGACCCGTCCGCCGGCGATGTCGAGCACCTTCTCGATAGGCAGGTTGCGGCCTTCGGCCACGTCGTTCGTGAAGGTCGTGTAGACCTTATCCACGCCGCGCATGATCATCGACCGCTGGATGGGGGTGAGGGGGTCCGTGGCGAGGAAGCTCGACGAGGCGTTGCTCTTCACTCCATCGATCATAATGCCGAGTTTGTTCTTCAGCGCCTCGCGGGTATTGAGGATCATGCCGAAACCTCGCTCGAACCCGTAAGGGTCAGTTTGTCGGCCACGATCACGTCCGCCGGGCAGGAGATGTAGTAACCGCCGCTGGTAGGCGACTACATCGCACGACGTGGTTGCGGCGTACTCTTTTCATGTTGTACTGTATCTTCAACCTGCTGTTCAAGGTCTACTCGCTTCTGGAGTGGTTCCCGCCATCGAGCCTGTGGCTCGTCGGCGGGGGCATCGTCGTGGAATATTTCGGATTCGTGGGCTTCACGCTGTTTATGATGCAGCAGGTACAGCAGCAGGAAGCCGTAATTGCCGGTAGCTTCCATGACGTAGTGATGCTCAGCGACAGCAAGCGCACCGATGAACTTACGCACTCCCGCAGCGGTGTTAGGAAAAGTCTTAATACGGCTACCGTTCGTTGATGGATAAGTCGCTACGAAACTGCTCTTGCTGATATAGATACCACTGTAAACTATGATAAAAAGACTTTAAGTGAAATTTACATCTTGTAAAACCATCGTCGCGAATACGGGCTTGATTGGATGGCTTTGCCTCCTTTTGAGCTGGCAGATGGTTCGGCAGCTCCGTTCAATCTGTTTGTTCGGGTCTTCGAGAATACATTGCATGTTAAACTCGGCGATCCGACCGATGTCAAACGCCGTATTTTGGAACGTAAAAAAGATCGTACGAAATTTACCGAGGCATTGCTTTATAGCTTAAATAAGGAAGACGAGTGATTTTTTTCGACTTTTTATATCCGGGCGGATATTCGGATGTGCAATTCGGCATCGCGGAAATTCCCATTTTTACGAAGCAAACCATCTAAATTCTTTATGAACCGGATTATGGACAACTTGGACAAAAATCAATTTATCGTCATGCTTGACACACTGCTTAACCGTCGATTGTCGGATGCGGAGTGTACAGCCTTTCATGCTTCTTATAAAGAGTTTATCGACCTGCTGCACGAACTTGCCCGCCTCCAATCCCGCCTGATGCGGTTGCAGGAGCGGATTGTCGAGAAGGAATCTCCGCAAGCGTCGCTGCTCAAATCGGCGCTTCTGTTGACGAATTTCGAAATCCGATTGGTCTTTACCCGGCTTGTTATCCATCCATCGCCGCTCCGGTATCGGTCGAAGTATCCAAATCACCACTGTTTCTCTCCGAACAATATCATGGAACTGATAACGGCTCTGCATCTCTCCGGAGCCATACGCCGCATAGACGGCACACGGGTCGATCTGGCGACACTTGTCGATGTGCTTTCCAGAACTTTCAACGTCCGTATCAACAATCCGGAATAGTGTCGCCATACGCTCATCAATCGAAAGTTGCGGCTGACGCATTTTCTCGACATCCTGCGCAATAATCTGATTGCCTACAGTCAGCGATAGCTGGAATGCCCAATTAGAGAAAAGCAAATGAGACAATTCTTTCCATTTGCTTTTTTATCGGCTATTTCATATCTTTGTCATAGAGTCTTTGACAAGTTAAATGGAATGCAAAAGCACTGGCTTTATAATCGCCAAACCACTACCTATTATTTCACAATATATTGTTTATTAAATAGTTGGATTTGATTGAAGCTTTTGATGGCAAAAGCGGCGCAAAACCATCCGCATGTCGCTTTCGCGGGAACGACATTTGGCTGTGCTAAAACGGGCGCCTGACGCGGGTTTGCAAGCAAACCGGCCCCGTTTTTTAACGCTTCGCCTTCATGTCGTTCTTCTTCCGCTGCAAGCGATAATGCGGAACACTTCCCGCCGCGAAACGCGACGAATAACCCCTGTGTATAGCCATATTTATCTCTTTATATAGCTTTGCAGCGCCTCGACGTATTCGGCGAAGGCGTCGCGCCCGGCGTCGGTGATGCGGCACACCGTGCAGGGAATCTTGCCGCGGAAGGTCTTCTCGACTTCGATGTAACCGGCTTTTGCGAGTTTGTCCAGCTGCACCGAGAGATTCCCGGCGGTGGCTCCGGTCTGCTGCCGGATGAAGACGAAGTCGGCGCTCTCGACCCCGATGAGGATCGAAACGACGGCCAGCCTCAATTCGGAGTGCAACAGGGGATTCAGCTCTTTGAACATCGCGTTATCGGGCAGGGTGGTTCGACTTGTAGTTGAGGATATGCCCCGGAACGATCATCATCACCATGAATCCGGCGATGAAAAGCAGCGGCTGCCACATGTCGCCGGCGATCAGCGTGAACGGAGCGAGGATGATGGCCGCGACGCCCCCGACGGCGGTGGGCGTGAAGCGGATGATCAGCCCCGTCACGGTGGTTCCCATGCCCATGATGAGCAGAATGATGAAGAGTATCGGCAGGCGCATGGGCGTGAAGAGCGCCAGCATGCTGACGAACCACGCCGAAAGACCCATTACCGTCCAGACGTTCCCGATCACGCGGTCGACGAACGTGCGCACCTCGCCTTCGGGCTTCTTCTCGCGCGAAATCCACATCAGCAGCCAGCCCAGCAGGGGCAGCATCAGCCAGAGGTAGTTCCAGCGCGGGTCTTGGAAATAGAGGACTGCGCCCCAGACGGCGAGCGTCGTCAGTACGGTGGCGTAGCCCCATGCCAGCAGCGGACGGCCCGAGTTGCGGACCATGCGGCTGCGGGTGTTTTCGATCATGCGGCCGATCAGCGCCAGGCTTTCGGCGGCTTCGAGTTTACGGTCTTCCATGGTGTTATCGGTTTTCCGAAGCCTCTGCGGCGTCGCGTTTGACTTGTCGTTTGAGTGCGTATCCCGAGCCTGTGAGCCCGACGAGGACCGCCACGGCGAACTGAATCAGGTTGCCGTCCGGGTTGACATTGATCCACGATTCGCGGATGATGCCGAAGGCAACCGGCAATAGGAAGCACGAAACGTAATACATATATTTGTTGTGAATCACCGTTCCCGAGATGAAAAGCCCTGCGCTGATCAGCAGCAGGACCGGGAACAGCGGGTCGACGGGCCATTCGCGCTCCATGCAGATCACGAAGGTAGAAAAGGCGGCCAGACCTGCTATGCATCCCCATATCTGTTCCAGCAGGCGGTCGGTGTAGCTTTTGACCTGCGTAGCACGGCGGCGGCTGTACCACCACGTAGCGGCCCATCCGGCGGCCAGCGCGGGCAGCCACAGCCATTGCCAGGCGCGACTTTCGGTGAAGGTCAGCAGGAGGAAAATCCCGACGGCGGCTGCGGCGAGCAGGTATCCCCATAGGATGAAGAGGTTGCTGCTGCCCGACGAAAGGTTGCGGCGCGTGTCGCGGATCATGCGCTGGATGAGTTCGATGCTTTGGTCGGCGTTGAAGTTTTTGTTGTCCATCGTTTCGTTTTTTTCAGCGGTTGCGGTAATTGCATTCGTCGTCGCAGTCGAACAGATACCAGGCGAGCGACAGGGCGATGTTCAGCCCCCATCCGGCGATTACCCACAGCACCCACCAGTAGTGGGGCGAGGTTTGCCAGTTGACGAAGGCGAGAAAGGCGCAGACCACGACGCAGGTGGTCAGGCGGCGGATGAACCAGCGCGCGAAAAGGCGGCGTTTGTCGGTGCGGGCGGGAGTGATTTCCATGGCTTTTTCCGGTTGTGAGCGGCTGCTCGGTTTGTAAATCCATTACAAATATAAAGTAGTTTATAAAATAAACCAAATTTCGAGCCGGAAATTTTTCGGAAAAAGCGAATACCTATATTTATTGAGCGGGAAGTGTTTATTGAGCGGGAAGATGCCTGTCGGGAGGAGGCAGAACCGGACCCTTCGAAAAGAGTCCGGTTTCGCGGCGGGACGCTCCCTGCGGGCAGGCGGTTGCGGGGGGGGGCCGAACCTGCCCGGGCCTACTTGTTTTCGGCGGTCAGCACCAAGTCCATCCATTCGGGGTGGCGGCGGATATAGGTCGCGACGAACGGGCATTGGGGGACGACCTTGAGCTTCTTTCTGCGGATGTCCTCCAGCACGCCCTGCACCAGCTCCTTGCCGATGCCCCGACCTTCGTACTTCGGGGGCACTTCGGTGTGCGTCAGTACGATAAGTCCGTGTCCCAAAACGTATTCGGCCAGGGCCATGCCGTCTCCGAGGTCGAGCTCGTAACGCTTTTCGGCAGCGTTGTCGATCAAAGTGTGCTTCCTTTCCATATGCATCTCGTTTTAATTGGGTCTGAATGCTTCAAATTTGATTCCGAAGTCGTATTTTTGTCTTCCGTTATGAACCGCATTGCCGAAATACTGCTCGACTGGTACGCCCGCGAGGGTCGTGACCTGCCGTGGCGCCGTACGCGCGATCCCTACCGGATCTGGCTCTCGGAAGTGATCCTCCAGCAGACCCGCGTGGCGCAGGGGATGGAGTACTACCTCCGTTTCACGGAGCGTTTTCCCGACGTTGCGTCGCTCGCCGCCGCGCCCGAGGACGAGGTGCTGAAACTCTGGCAGGGGCTGGGCTATTACAGCCGCGCCCGCAACCTCCGGGCCGCCGCCCGTGAGGTCGTCGACCGCTTCGGCGGAGTGTTTCCCCGCTCGTTGGACGACGTGCGTTCGCTGCGCGGCGTGGGCGACTATACCGCGGCGGCCATCTGTTCGGCGGCTTACGACGCTCCGTGCGCCGTCGTCGACGGCAATGTCTACCGGGTGCTCTCGCGGCTCTTCGACCTCGCCGAACCGATCGACACCACGGCCGGAAAACGGACTTTCGCCTGCTTGGCGCAGTCGCAGCTCGACGCCGCGCATCCGGGCTGCTACAACCAGGCGATCATGGACTTCGGAGCGATTCAGTGTACGCCCGCGTCGCCCCGCTGCGAGGCATGCCCGCTGTCGGAGAGCTGTCTGGCCCTCGCTGCCGGAACCGTCGCCGACCGTCCCGTGAAGCGAGGCAAAACCCGGGTCCGCGACCGCTGGTTCAATTACCTGCACGTCACTTCGGGCGACCGGGTCCTGCTGCATCGCCGCGAGGGGCGCGACATCTGGCAGGGACTTTACGAGTTTCCGCTGATCGAGACCGACGCTCCCGTTGAATTCCCGGACCTCGCGGCTCTGCCGCAGTTCCGCCGCCTGCTGGGCGACGGTCCGTGGCATCTGGTGCGCAGCGTTTCCCTGCCCCGGCACCAGCTGTCTCACCAGCGGCTTCATGCGGTCGTTCACCGCATCGAAACGCCTGCATTCGCTCCTGCCGCCGCTGCTATGGCCGTCCCGGCCGACTCGCTGGGCGACTATGCCGTGCCGCGGCTCGTCGACCGTTACCTGATGCAGGCTGGTTCGGACGACTCCTCGTTTTAAATCCCGTCGAGGCGGGGATTTAGGGGAGGGGCAGATTTGTAAACACGGCTGTGAGCCGTGGGTTTGCGGTCGGATTATCGTATCAGATACCCGATGTAGGCGACGTAGATCGCCAGGAAGATCGCGCCCTCCCAACGGTCGATCGCCCGGCGTTTGAACGTGAAGGCCGCGAGGAACAGCAGCACCGAACTCAATACGACCATCAGCAGGTCCCAGACCGTGATGCCGCCCATCGAGAGCGGATGGATCGTCGCGCTCAAGCCCAGGATCAGCAGGATGTTGGCGATGTTCGATCCGATGACGTTGCCCAGCGCCATGTCGGCCTTGCCCTTGAACAGCGACACGAGCGACGAGGCCAGTTCGGGCAGCGATGTGCCGCCAGCCACGAGCGTGATGGCGATCACCGATTCGCTGATTCCGAGCCGCCGGGCGATCTCCGTGGCGCTGCGGAGGAACATTTCGCCGCCGAAAATCAGTCCGGCGAGGCCTCCGACGATCATCGCGGCCATGAGCCATCCGGCCATTCCGGGTTTCGCTCCGGCGTCCGGGGCCGTCGCCTCGGGCCGTTTCGTGGTGCGGATCGTGTACCACATCAGCGCGCCGTAGAGCAGGAGCATGACGATGCCGTCGATGCGTCCGATGCGGTCCGCCGCACCTTTGAAGACATAGGAGTCCGCTGCCAGCGCCAGCAGCAACAGCGATACGATCACTCCGAACGGAATGTCGCGGCGGATGTTGCCCGCCGTGAGCGGCAGGGGGCGGATCAGGGCGCAGACGCCCAGGATGACGAAGACGTTGAAGATGTTCGACCCCACGACGTTGCCGATTGCCACGTCGCTTTTGCCTGCGATGGCCGAGAGCGCCGACACGACCAGTTCGGGCGTCGAGGTACCGACGGCGACCACCGTGAGCCCGATGATGAATTCCGGCACGCGGAACCGCTGCGCCAACGCCGCGGAGCCGTCCGTCAGGAAGTTCGCGCCTGCGAGGATCAGCCCGAGGCCGATGATGAGGAGTAAGATGTCCAAACTATGAATTTTGAATTGTGAATTCTGAATTGTTTGATCATGCCAGCAGGATCAGACTCACGGCCATCAGGGCCATGCCGGCCACCACGCCGTAGATGGAGATGTGCGCCTCGCCGTATTCGCGGGCCGCGGGCAGCAGTTCGTCGATCGAGATGAAGACCATGATGCCTGCCACGCCGGACAGGATGCAGCCCATCAGCGTCGGGGTCATGAAGGGCGTCAGCACCAGCCATGCCAATATGGCTCCGACGGGTTCGGCGAGGCCCGAGAGGAGCGACAGGCGGAAAGCCTTTCGGCGGTCGCCCGTGGCGTAGTAGATCGGGATCGAGACGGCGATGCCTTCGGGAATGTTGTGGATGGCGATGGCCACGGCGATCGCTACGCCGAGGGCCATGTTGTCCACCGCCGAAGTGAAGGTGGCGATGCCTTCGGGGAAGTTGTGGATGCCGATGGCCAGCGCCGTCATCACGCCCATGCGCATCAGATGGGGATTGTGCGGCTGATGGTCCATCTCCTCGACTCTGTGTGCTTCGTGGGGATTCTCGATCGAGGGGACCAGCCGGTCGATGACGCCGATCAGCAGAATGCCCGCGAAGAAACTCGCCACGGTGACGATCACGCCCGTGTGTGCGCCCCATTCGGCCGAGAGGGTCGTGTTGGCCTGCTGGAACAGCTCGACGAACGAGACGTAGATCATCACGCCGCCCGAGAGGCCCAGCGAGAACGAAAGCAGCCGTTTGTTGGTGCGTTTGGCGAAGAAGGCGATCGCACTGCCGATGCCCGTGGCGAGGCCCGCGCCGAGTGTCAGCAGCAGGGGGATGAGGATATTGTGTTCTTCCATACGGATCGTTTTCGTTTGTTTGGCAAATACGCAGCAAACCGTCCGGGTTGCCGGGTTTTCCACCGCAAAGATAATGCATAAAACGAAATACCGAACCCGCAAGGATTCGGTATTTTCCGATAGCGCTATTGTCGTAGCTTATCAGGCGTTTCTGTTTGCTCATCTCCGGGCGGCGGATCGGAGGCGGGACGTCCGGTCGTGGAGTTCCGGCTGTCGCTACCTGTTCGCTTCGCGGATCAGTTCGCCCAGCACTTCGATGCTGTCGGCCGTGATATGGGGCTGCGGGTCGGCCTTGTCGGCCACGTCGAGCGTCGTTTCGCCCGAGAGCACCAGCACGCCCATCGCCCCGGCGTTGTGGGCCATCTGGACGTCGGTGTAGATGCGGTCGCCGACCATGGCGATCTCGTAGGGCTGCAACCCGTGGCGCGAGAGGATGCCCGAAAGCATGTTCGGGTCGGGCTTGCCCAACGTGATGTCGGGGCGGCGTCCCGTGGCGTGTTCGAGGCAGGCGCAGATCGAGCCGCAGTCGACCAATACGGTCGGCTGATCGGTGGGGCACACCCGGTCGGGGTTGGTGGCGATATAAGGCACTCCTTGTTTGATCCACCAGGCCGCGCGGCAGAGCCGTTCGTAGCGGAGCGTCATGTCGAACGCCGCCACGATCACGTCGGGCACGTCGTCGGCCGAGTCGGCGCACGACTCGAATCCCGCAGCCTCGAATTCCGAGATCATCGACGGCGTGCCGAGCAGGAACAGCCGCTTGGCCGCAGGGTGATGGGTCTTGATGTAGTCGATCGTGGCCAGCGCCGTGGTGTACATCTCGTCGCGCGAAGCCCTGATGCCCAGCGCGTCGAGTTTATGGAGGTAGTCCGCGATGCTTTTCGACGGGTTGTTCGTCAGGAACGAGTAACCGATCCCCTGTTCCTTGAGTCCGTGCAGGAAGTCCTGCGTGTAGGGGAACAGCGACATTCCCATGTAGATCGTGCCGTCCATGTCGAGCGCCACGTGGCGGATGCGGCGCAGGCGTTCCATCAGTTCGGCGTCTTCCCAGACGGATCGGTACTTGTGAAAGGGTTTATTTTCCATCGTATCAGTCTTTTAAAGGTAAATCGTAGCGGAAAATGGTTTGCAGGCGGTCGTCGCCCGAGGTGTTTGCGTTGCGGGCCGTGAAACCCAGGTAGAGCTTGCCGTCGTGCCACTTGACGCCTTCGGCTTCCAGTGATCCCACCTGCGAGATCGAGTTCGATTGCAGGGCTTTGCGGTCGTCGAGCAGTCCGACACGGGTCCGGGCGCAGCGGATGCCGCCCTGAAAATCGAACACCGTGAGGTAAGCGTTCGACGGCAGGAATGTGTTCCCGAGGTTGTTCTCCCCTTCGTAGTAGAAGACCCTGCCGTTTTTAACGTCGAAGCCCTGGAAGGCGTATTTGCCGATCTGGTCGGGGTTGCTGCCTTCCGTCAGGCTGAAGCCTCCGAGCCGCGTGAGCCTGCCGAGGTTGCGCACCTGGACCGCGGGACTTTCCGTGACCGGCGTTTTGTTCGGGTCGGTTGCGCCGCCGCCCCAGGTGCGCTGTTCGAGTTGTTCGGTCGTCGGAGCGAGGGCTTTGGCGTCGCTCAGACGGTAAAAGGCGAAATGCCGGGTTCCGCCGCCCGAATAGGTGACGCCGAGCACGTCGTTTGCCGGGTCGAGAGCCGGGTGGATATGGCGTACGCCCGGCAGGAAGTAATGTTCCGTGCATTGTTCGGGCTTACAGTCCGTTCCCGGGACGAATTTCACGCGTGCGATGGTTTGCGAAAAGGAATAGCCGTCCGATCCCGATTCCTTCGAGCCGTAGCTTCCGGCCCAGATCCAGCGGTCGTCGCCCTCTTCCTCGACGGCCATGTTGGTTCCGTGTCCGAAGTAGGTGAGCGTCATCAGCGGTGCGGCGAGCTGCGTTTTCTCCGCACCGGGGGCGGGAGCGCCGCGCAGCACGTTGAGCGAATGGGCGTCGGTTCCGGCGATCTGGATGTAGAAAATGTCGCCGCCGGAGTCGATGTCGAAACTCTGGAGTACGCTGTTGCGTGCCAGCCGGACGTTGCGGCTGTAGATAATCGCGGCGGAGAGCGGCCGGGCGAGCTGTTCGGTCAGCAGGTTTTCTTCGGGGCTGACGCCTCCGTCGACGACGATCGTCGCGGAAACCGGCGCGGTGTAATACGGCGTGGCGACGGTCACGGTGGCCGAGCCGCGTTTCAGGGCTGTCAGCATGCCGCCCTGCGTGATGCTGGCGACCGAGGGATCGTCGATGCCCCACGTCATGTCGTAGGGGTTGAGCTGGTTGTTGTAAACGCTCTCCGCCCCGCCTTCGGGTTTGATGAGCAGGTTAAGGCGTTTTACCGCGCCGCTGCCGACTTCGTAGGAGGCCTGCTCGAAGGTCAGGCTTTCGATTTTCGGCAACGGAGCTTCGGGTTTGTCGTCGCTGCCGCATCCGGGCAGTAGGAGCATGAGGGCTGCGGCGCAGCCGGCGCGGAACAGATGGGAAAGGAACATATTTAATTCGTGATTATTTTTTGTCGATGCGGCGTTGTTTGATCACGGCGCCTGCGGTGTTGACCACCTTCAGGTCGATGCCCTTCGCGTCGGCCGACACGCGGAGGCAGTCGTTGTTCGAGTTGACGAGGATCGGGAAGTCGACCCCGCGGCTGCCGTCGTCGATCCAGTGGTAGCGGTGGTAGTGGCCGCAGAGCATCAGGTCGATGCCTTTGCCGGCGAGTTCGGGTACGAACAGCCTGCGGATCTGCTGCTCGCCGTACCAGCTGTCCTCCTTGCCCGGGATCATGTGCATCAGCACGATGCGCACGGGGGCCGCCCGGAATTCGTCGCTGTTGACGACGCCTTTCAGCCATTCCGCCTGCTGCCGGCGGTATTCGTTCCAGTCGCCCATGCCGTAATAGCGGGGATCGTTGTCGGGCTTGTCTTCACAGCCGTCGAGCACGATGAAGAAGGCCGGGCCGCGGCGGAACGTGTAGTAGGTTTCGCCGGTCGGTGTGGGGAAATAGTCGAGCCAGTGCTGTGCATAGGCGCCGCGGTTCTCGTGGTTGCCGCGCGTCACGGCGAGGGGGATGCCCGCGGGCGTGAGTATCTTCGATGCCGACCCGAGGCAGGCGTCCCAGAGCGTCTGCTCGGTCTCGGTCTGGCTGGCCAGGTCGCCGTTCAGGCAGACGAAGTCCGGCTGGGCTTCGGGGGCCTCCTTGATCAGCAGCTGGAAAACGGAGTCGCGGGCGTGGATGTCGTTGACCATCCAGAAATCGACCTTTTCCTGTGCAGGGTCGAGGGTTCTGATGGTGTAGGGCTTGCGCCGGTACACTTCGCTGCCGTCCCCGTCGTCGAGGATGACGCGCCGGTTGCCCTCGTTCAGGACGATTCCCCGCTGCATGATGCGGTAGCGGTAGGTCGTGCCGGGTTGGAGCCCTTCGATCCGCACCCGGTGCATGCGTCCGACGCGACAAAGTCCGAGATGCGAGTCGTAATACCTGGGCCGTTCGGTCGAGTAGAAGTGCGATCCGTCCATCGGGGCGAGTTCCACCCAGCCGATGGCGTCGGCCTTCGCGTCCCAGACGACCGTGAAGCCGTCTTCGGTGACATTCAGTACATAGGGTCCGTGTGCGATGCGTACCGTAGGCGGCACGGCGGTTTGGGCGAGGGCGGCGGCCGTCAGCAGGAGCGCGCCCAGCAGTAGGGTAAGTCGTTTCATGGTGAAAGTTGTATCGGTTCGAAATCCAAAGGTATGTTTTTATTTTCTTTTATCCAATTTTTCGTTTTATTAATCCGAAAAGAAATAAAATGCATCGTGAAAGGAAAATTTTTTCGTCGCTTTTGGCTGTCGAAAGGAAAATAATATCTATATTTGCCTTTGTTTTGGGAAACCCGGGAGCTTTCCTGCGGGTTTCGTTTGTGAAAAATTGGAAACGGTAAAATCAAGCAGATATTCTATGAATAAGGTAGAGAGCGCCCTTCAGCGCACGACCGACACCAAAGCGCTGGTGATCGGCGTCGGAACCCTTCCGCGGACGGCGGAGATGTTCAACGAGTTGTTTCCCGGCTGCCGCGCCGTCGTGGTCGCCGACACCAATACGTGGCGCGTCGCCGGCGGCGAGGTGCACCGCATCCTCGCCGATGCGGGGATCGGGCAGGACGAACCGCACGTGTTCGCCGATCCGAAACTCTACGCCGAATGGTCGTTCGTCGAGGAGCTGGACGGTGTGCTGGCTGCGACCGATGCCGTTCCCGTGGCCGTCGGTTCGGGCGTGATCAACGACCTGACCAAACTCTGCTCCCACCACAACGGCCGCCGTTACATGGTGGTCGGCACGGCGGCTTCGATGGACGGTTATACGGCCTACGGAGCCTCGATCACCAAGGACGGCAACAAGCAGACCTTCGACTGTCCTGCGCCGCTGGGCATGGTTCTCGATCCGTCGATTTCGGCGGCTGCGCCCGCCAGAATGTCGGCTTCGGGCTACGCCGACCTGATCGCCAAGATCCCTGCCGGGGCCGACTGGATGCTTTCCGACGCCGTGGGGTCGGAGCCGATGGACGATTTCGCCTTCGGATTGGTGCAGGACGGGCTGAAAGAGGCTCTGTCCGATCCCGCAGGCGTGCATGCGGGCAATGTGGAGAAGGTCGAACAGCTGGCCGAAGGGCTGCTGTTGAGCGGTTTCGCCATGCAGGCCACGCAGTCGAGCCGCCCGGCTTCGGGCGCCGAACACCAGTTCAGCCATCTGTGGGACATGGAGCACCTGAAATACAACGGCGCTTCGGTGTCGCACGGCTTCAAGGTCGGTATCGGCACGCTGGCCTCGACGGCCTTTCTCGAAATGCTGCTCGACGCCCCCGTGGAGCAGTTGGACATCGAGAGGTGCGTCGCTGCGTGGAAATCGTGGGACGAGACCGAGCGGGACATCCGGGCCATTTTTAACGACGATCCCGAATTCGTGGCCCGCGGCCTGAAGGAGACCCGCGACAAATATGTCGACAGGGAGGGGCTGCGCGACCAGCTCACGCGGCTCAAAAAGGCGTGGCCCGAACTGCGCGAACGCATCCGCCGGCAGATCATTCCTTTCGACGAGGTGCGCCGCCGCCTGGAACTCGTCGGGGCGCCTTATGAACCTGAACAGATCGGCGTTTCGCGCACCCGTTTCCGCGAGGCGTTCGGGAAGATTCCCTACATGCGCAGCCGCTATACGGTCATCGACACCGCCTTCCGCTGCGGCTGGATGGAGGAGTGGCTCGACCGGCTGTTCGGCAAGGGCGGCGTCTGGGAGGTCGGAAGCCCTGCGCCGGGTTCTGGCGAACCGGCTCGCTCCGCCGCGGCTCCGGTCCCGGGCGCATAGAGCCGTGTGCGGCTTCCGGGCGATAAAACGGAAAAATCACGAAAATAATTTAGAATATCGCTCCGAAAGTTGTATATTTGGCTTCTGAAACTACTAACTTTCATTTCGAAATGATATCTGAACAAACCAAGCGCTTCAAGTATTGGCAGATGCGTACGATCATCGCGACGATGGTCGGTTACGCGCTCTTCTACTTCGTGCGCAAGAATTTTTCGCTGGCCATGCCCGGCCTGGAAGCCGATCTCGGCATTTCGAAGACGAGCCTCGGCATCTTCCTCACCCTGAACGGCCTGATCTACGGCTTTTCGCGTTTCGCCAACGGCATTCTGGCCGACCGCATGAACGCCCGCTGGTACATGGCCGTCGGTCTGGCGCTGTGTGCGCTGGCCAACTTCGCGTTCGGATTCGGCGAGGACGTCTCCTACTGGATCACGGGCGAGCATTCGGGCGACCAGTTCGGCAACACGATGATCCTCTTCATGGGCGTCATGTGGGTCGTCAACGGGCTGTTGCAGGGTACGGGATTCCCGCCCTGCGCGCGTCTGCTGACCCACTGGATTCCGCCTACGGAGCTGGCGACGAAAATGTCGGTGTGGAATACCTCGCACTCGATCGGCGCGGGCCTCGTGGTGATCCTCTGCGGTTACATCATGGGTACGCTGGGCACGAACATGGCGGGCGATCCCGACGCCGTGGCTTCCATCGCCGCCAACCTGGGCGTTTCGCCCGACGATGCTGCGGGCATGGAGCGCGTGATGACCTCCGCGGCGCATGTCGGGGCGTGGAAATGGTGTTTCTGGATTCCGTCGGCGATCGCTTTCGCCGGAGCCATCGGGCTGGTGGTTTTCCTGCGCGACACCCCGACCTCGGTGGGGCTTCCCGAACTGGAAGGAACCGAGACCAGGCAGGTGAAAACCGAAAAGAAGGGCGCCGAGCACAAGGCGTTCCTGATGAAATACGTCTTCAAGAATCCGCTGATCTGGATTCTGGGCTTCGCCAACTTTTTCGTCTACATCGTCCGCTTCTCGGTGCTCGACTGGGGGCCTTCGCTGTTGAGCCAGTCGAAGGGCGTCTCGATGTCGCACGCCGGATGGCTCGTGGCGATGTTCGAGATTGCCGGCATCCTCGGCATGCTCTTCGCCGGCTGGGCGACGGACAAGTGGCTCAAGGGCCGTGCGCACCGCACCTGCGTCTTCTGCATGGCGGGCGCCGCGCTGTTCGTCTTCCTGTTCTGGCAGCTGCCTGCCGACGCTCCGATCTGGCTGCTGTTCACGACGCTCTGCGCCGCAGGGTTCTGCATCTACGGCCCGCAGGCGCTGATCGGCATTGCCGCCGCGAACCAGGCCACGAAGAAGGCCGCCGCCACGGCCAACGGCCTCACGGGGCTGTTCGGCTACGCTTCGACGCTCGTTTCGGGTGTGGGACTGGGCTTCGTGGCCCAGCACTACGGCTGGAATTGGGCCTATGTCGGCATCCTGGGCATGGCCGTCGTGGGCATGCTGGTCTTCCTCCTGATGTGGGGCGCCAAGGCCGACGGCTACGAACCCGAGGCGGAATAAGGGAATCGAAGGTTCTGTTTTAGATGATGATACGGACTTCGGTCCGGAAGGGTCCGGCCCGTCACGGGTTGCGGACCTTTTTTTGCGAAATACGGAATCTTTTTTTATCTTTGGTGGCGTAACGATACTTTTATCAGTCGGAAGGTTTTGCCGAACCGTTAGTTAATCCGGGTGCGCGCCCGTCCGACTTTTTTTGTATCTTTGCTTTTGTAACACTTTAAATATCCGACCGATATGTTGAGCATTGCCGAACGGCACAAATACATTCTCGATAGCCTGAACAAGCACGGTTTCGTCCGGATTACCGACGTTGCCAACGAACTGGGCGTTACGAAGGTGACCATCCGCAAGGACATCAAGATTCTCGAAAGCAAAGGCCTATTATATAAGGTGCACGGCAGCGCGCGTCCGGCCAATCCCCACGTTGCGGACCTCGACGTGCATGTGAAGGACAACATCAACCGCGACGCCAAGCGCCGCATCGCCCAGCGGGCGGCGGAGATGCTCGGCGAGACCGACTCGATCATCATGGCCTCCGGCTCGACCGTCTACGCCTTCGCCGAGGAGATCAAGATGCGCATGTGGCATCACCTGAACATCGTCACGCCGTTCCTGCGGCTGGGCGTGCTGCTGAACGAGTCGGAGAACGTCAACGTCGTGCAGCTGGGCGGCTCGGTGCACAAGAAGTCGCTGTCGGTGCTGGGCGAAGAGGCCGCGCGCGAACTGGACGACTGCATCTGCTCGAAGGTCTTCTTCGGGGTGGACGGCATCGACCCCGAGCACGGCATCACGACTTCGACGATCGACGAGGCGAAACTCACGCGGCGGATGATGCACGCCGCCTCGCAGGTCATCGTGCTGGCCGACTCGTCGAAATTCGGACAGCGCGGTTTCGGCCGCATCTGCGCGCTGGAGGACATCGACGTGATCGTCACCGACGAGCGGATTCCCGAACAGATGATCTCGATCATCGAGGAGGCGGGCGTCGATCTGATCATCGTCCGATAGCCCGCTCTCCGGGGCGGGCGGTTCCGGGAGCCGGGGCCTGCCGCGCCGGAAATCCGCGGACATGCGCCTTCCGCCCCGCCGCATGCGGAGTGCGTGCGGCGGGGCGTATACGGCATGTTGAAAAATTTTTCCGGAAAAAGTGTTGCAGAGGCGGCGAAAATGCCCTATCTTTGTGCACAATTATAGCGACACCTGAATCCTATGAATTGTAAACCCAACATAGCATCGGCGCAAGCGTTCTGGCAGCAGGATTACTGGTCGGGTTTCCAGTCTCCGACGGATTCGGGCATTATTGTTTTATTAGGGTAACTGTTTTGGTTGCCCTATTTTTTTGTGTCCAGCGACGAATGAAGACATTTTACACCAACGCGAAGATTTTCCGCAACGGTCGTTTCGAACCGGGGCTGATCGCCGTTGAAGGGGGCCGCATCGCGGCCGCCGGGGAACCGCGCCCGGGCGACCGGGTGGTGGACCTCGGGGGGCGGCACCTCGTGCCGGGGCTGGTCGACGTGCATGTGCACCTGCGCGAGCCGGGCTTCCCGCAGAAGGAGACCATTGCGACGGGTACGGCCGCCGCGGCCCGCGGGGGGTATACCACGGTCTGTTCGATGCCCAACCTGAACCCTGCGCCCGATACGCCGGCGACGCTCGGCGAGCAGCTGGAGATCATCCGCCGCGACGCCGTGGTGCGCGTGAAACCCTACGGTACGATCACGATGGGCCAGCGCGGATGCGGCGAACTGGTCGATTTCGCGGCCTTGGCCCCGCAGGTCGTCGGCTTCTCGGACGACGGCCGCGGCGTGCAGTCGGCGGAGCTGATGGAGGAGGCGATGCGCCGGGCCGCGGCTGTCGGTAAACCGATCGTGGCTCATTGCGAAGTCGATGAACTGTTGCACGGGGGCTATATCCACGACGGGGTTTACTGCCGCGAGCACGGACACAAGGGCATCTGCTCCGAGAGCGAGTGGCGGCAGGTCGGGCGCGACATCGCGCTGGCGGAGAAGACCGGCTGCCGGTATCACGTCTGCCACGTCTCCACGAAGGAGAGCGTCGAACTGGTGCGCCGCGCCCGGGCGAAGGGGCTGCGCGTGAGCTGCGAGACGGCGCCGCACTACCTGCTGCTGTGCGACGAGGATTTGCAGGAGGAGGGTCGCTTCAAGATGAACCCGCCGCTGCGGAGCCGCGCCGACCGCGAAGCGCTCGTCGCGGGCATTCAGGACGGCACGATCGAGGTCATCGCCACGGACCATGCCCCCCACACCGTCGCCGAGAAGGCGCGCGGACTGGCCGGGAGCGCCATGGGCATCGTGGGGCTGGAGACCGCTTTTCCGCTGCTTTATAAATACCTGGTGCTGAAGGGGGTGATCACGCTCGAAAAGCTCATCGCCCTGATGTCGGTGAATCCCCGCCGGATTTTCGCGCTCGAAGGAGGCGTGGAGGAGGGCGATGCCGCCGATTTTACGGTGCTGGACCTCGGGGCGGAGTATGCCGTGGACCCCGGGATGTTCCTTTCGAAGGGGCGGGCCACGCCCTTCGCCGGATGGAAGGTGCAGGGCCGCGCCGTGCTGACGGTGGTGGGCGGCAAAGAGGTTTATGACGATAACTACGAATCAAACAGATAAGGATGAAAGCTTTTACGAAAAAAATTGTCTTGGAGAACGGCCGCGAGTTCTACGGATACGGTTTCGGCGCCGACCGCGAGGCCATCAACGAGATCGTCTTCAATACCTCGATGGTGGGGTATCAGGAGATCATGTCCGATCCGTCGTATACGGATCAGATGGTCGTGATGACCTACCCGCTGATCGGCAACTACGGTATGGCCGACGAGGATTACGAGACCAAAACGCCGACCATCGGCGGCATGATCGTGCGTGAGTACAACGACTCGCCCTCGAACTTCCGCTATACGAAGACGCTGAACGAGGTCTTCGAGGAGCACGACATTCCGGCCATCTGGGGCGTGGACACCCGCGCCCTGACGCGCATCATCCGCGACGAGGGGTCCCAGAAGGTGCTCATCACCGACGTGGCGACGCCGCGCGACGAGGCCCTGCGCAAGCTCGGCGAATACGTCATGCCGCGCGACATGGTTTCGCGTGTGAGCTGCAAGAAGCGCTGGATGTCGCGTGTCCCCAACCACAAGTACGACGTCGTGGCCGTCGACTGCGGCATCAAGTACAACATCATCCGTCTGCTGAACCGTGTGGGGTGCAACGTGACCGTCATGCCCTACAACTCCACCGTGGAGGAGATCATGGCCTTCCATCCCGACGGGCTTGTGCTTTCGAACGGCCCCGGCAATCCCGAGGACGTGACGCCGGTGATCGAACTGGTGAAGCAGCTCCGCGGCAGGCTGCCCATCTTCGGAATCTGCATGGGCCACCAGCTGATTTCGCTGGCCTACGGCGCCCGGACCTTCAAGATGAAGTTCGGCCACCGCGGCGCCAACCACCCGGTGAAGAATCTCGTGACGGGGAAACTCGAAATCACGAGCCAGAACCACAGCTACGCCGTGGATGTCGATTCGCTCGCCGGCACGGGGCTTACGCTGACGCACGTCAACCTGCTCGACGGCACGGCCGAGGGCGTGGAGTGCGCCGTCGACCGGGTTTTCTCGATGCAGTACCACCCCGAGAGCGCTTCGGGTCCGCAGGACAGCGCCTATTTGTTCAAGAAGTTCACAAAAATAATGGAGGAGCACAAAAATGCCTAGGAGAAAAGATATCAAGAAGGTTCTGGTCATCGGTTCAGGTCCCATCGTCATCGGACAGGCCGCCGAGTTCGACTATGCGGGTACGCAGGCGTGCCTCGCGCTCAAGGAGGAGGGTTACGAGGTGATCCTCGCCAACTCGAACCCCGCTACCATCATGACCGACACGCACATTGCGGACAAAGTCTACATGGAGCCGCTGACGCTGGAATACGTCGCCAAGATCATCCGCTTCGAGCGTCCCGACGCCATCGTCCCGGGGCTGGGCGGACAGACGGGTCTGAATCTCGCCGTGCAGCTGGCCAAGAAGGGCATTCTGAAAGAGTGCCAGGTCGAAATCCTGGGCACGTCGTTCGAGTCGATCGAGCGCGCCGAGGACCGCGAGCTGTTCAAGGAGCTGTGCGAGTCGCTGGGCGAGCCGGTGCTTCCTTCGCACATCGCCATGTCGATCGAGGAGGCCGTGGCGGTGGCCGAGGAGATCGGCTATCCGGTGGTGCTGCGCCCTGCCTTCACGCTGGGCGGCACGGGCGGCGGTTTCGCCGACGACGAGACCGAACTGCGCGAGATGATGCGCAACGCCCTTTCGCTCTCGCCCGTGCATCAGGTGCTCGTAGAGAAGAGCATCAAGGGCTATAAGGAGATCGAGTACGAGGTGATGCGCGACCGCAACGACACGGCCATCTGCATCTGCTGCATGGAGAACATCGACCCGGTGGGCATCCACACCGGCGATTCGATCGTCGTTGCCCCGAGCCAGACGCTCACCAACAAGGAGTTCCAGATGCTGCGCGACTCGGCGCTGAAGATCATCCGCGAACTGAAGATCGAGGGCGGCTGCAACGTGCAGTTCGCACTCGACCCGCTCTCGTTCAAATACTACCTGATCGAGGTCAATCCCCGCGTGTCGCGCTCCTCGGCCCTGGCGTCGAAGGCCTCGGGCTATCCCATCGCCCGCGTCAGCGCGAAGATCGCCGTGGGACTCACGCTCGACGAGATCCGGATCGCCAATACGCCGGCTTCGTTCGAACCGACGCTGGACTACATCGTGACGAAGGTCGCCCGCTTTCCCTTCGACAAGTTCTCCGACGCGTCGAACAAGCTCGGCACGCAGATGAAGGCCACGGGCGAGGTGATGTCCATCGGCCGCACGATGGAGGAGTCGCTGCTCAAGGCCGTGCGTTCGCTCGAAACGGGCGTCTGCCACATCTACCACAAGAAATTCGACAAGTGGTCGAACGACGACCTGCTCGCCTACATCAAGGGGGGAACCGACGACCGGCTCTATGCCATCGGCCAGCTGATCCGTAACGGCGTCGACCTGGCGCTGATCTACGACAAGACGAAGATCGACATGTTCTTCCTGGAGAAGTTCAAGAACATCGTCGAGTTCGAAAACGTCGTCCGCGCACACCCGATGGACGTCGAGACGCTCCGCACTGCCAAGCGCATGGGTTTCAGCGACAAGTACATCGGTCAGCTGTGGGGCCTTTCGCAGAACGAAATGTACCGTCTGCGCGAGAAGAACAACGTCTTCCCGGTCTACAAGATGATCGACACCTGCGCCAGCGAATTCGCCTCCTACGTGCCCTATTTCTACTCGACCTACGAGGAGGAAAACGAGTCGATCGTCAGCGGGAAAGAGAAGATCATCGTGCTCGGTTCCGGCCCGATCCGCATCGGCCAGGGCGTCGAATTCGACTACTCGACCGTGCACGCCATCTGGTCGATCCGTGCGGCGGGCTACGAGGCCATCATCATCAACAACAACCCCGAGACCGTCTCGACCGACTACACCACCAGCGACAAGCTCTACTTCGAGCCGCTGACCGTGGAGGACGTGATGAACGTCATCCATCTCGAAAAACCGAAAGCCATCGTGGTGTCGCTCGGCGGACAGACGGCCATCAACCTCGCCGAACCGCTCGCCGAGCTGGGCGTGCCCATCATCGGCACGGACACGCAGGCGATCAAGAACGCCGAGGACCGCGGCTGCTTCGAAAGGATCATGGAGGAGCTGGGAATTCCGCAGCCCGAGGCCGAGGCCGTGACCGACATCGAGTCGGGCGTCCGGGCCGCGGCGCGCATCGGCTATCCGGTGCTGGTGCGTCCGAGCTACGTGCTGGGCGGCCGCGCCATGCAGATCGTCTCGAACGAGGAGCGCCTGCGCCACTACCTGCAAACCGCCGTGGAGATCGACGTGGACCAGCCGGTGCTGGTCGACCGCTATATCATGGGCAAGGAGCTGGAGGTGGACGCCATCTGCGACGGCAAGGAGGTCTTCATCCCCGGCATCATGGAGCATGTCGAGCATACGGGTATCCACTCGGGCGACTCGATCAGCGTCTATCCGACCTTCAGCGTGAGCCAGAAGGCCAAGGACAAGATCATCGACTATACGGTCAAGCTGGGCCTTCGGATCGGTATCGTCGGCCTGTACAACATCCAGTTCATCGTCGCCGGCGAGGACGACGTCTACGTCATCGAGGTCAACCCGCGCTCGTCGCGCACCGTGCCCTTCCTCTCGAAGTCCACGGGCGTGCCGATGGCCCACATCGCCACGCAGGTGATTCTGGGCAAGTCGCTCCGCGAGCAGGGCATCACGGAGGTCTACGGTCGTGAGAAGGAGCGCTGGTACGTCAAGGCCCCGGCCTTCTCGTTCGCCAAGATCCGCGGCATGGATTCGTACCTCTCGCCCGAAATGAAATCGACGGGCGAGGCCATCGGCTACGACGACAAACTGACGCGCGCGCTTTACAAGGCGTTGCAGGCCACGGGCATGCACGTCTCGAACTACGGAACGATCTTCGTGACGATCGCCGACCACGACAAGGAGCAGGCGCTTCCGCTGGTGAAGCGGTTCTACGACCTGGGCTTCAACATCGAGGCGACGACCGGGACCGCCGAGTTCCTGCGGGCGCACGGCATCCGCACCCGTACGCGCCGCAAGCTCAACGAGGGCAGCAACGAGATCATCGAGGCGCTGCGTCAGGGGCATGTCAGCTACGTGATCAACACCATCGACATCAACCAGCACAACACGCGCCTCGACGGTTACGAAATACGCCGCACGGCCGTCGAGAACAACGTGACGGTCTTCACGGCGCTGGAGACGGTGAAGGTGCTGCTGGATGTGCTGGAGGAGATCACGCTGCGCGTTTCGACTATTGATTCGAAATAAAATTCCGACAAGACGCCGGAGCCGTCAACGGAATGCGGACTAAAAGCGCGAGAAACGGGGCCGGTTTGCTTGCAAACCCGCGAATAGGCGCCCGTTTCCAGCGTTAGGTCGCATGAAGTAGGCGAAGGCGATCGTCGGGCCGGTTTTGGACACTTTTGCCGGATCAAAAGTGTCAATGAAAATTATGTATAAGAAAGGCATCTATAAGATTCTCACGAACGAGCCGCTGACCGACGCGGTGTGGCGCATGACCCTCGCGGGCGATACGCAGTGGATCTCGGCGCCGGGGCAGTTCGTCAATATTGCGCTGGAGGGCAAGTACTTACGCCGCCCTATCTCGATCTGCGATTACGATGATCGCTCGATTGCGCTGATCTACAAGGTCGTGGGCGGGGGAACGGAGCAGATGAGCCGCATGCTGCCGGGCGAAACGCTCGACCTGCTGACGGGTCTGGGCAACGGATTCTCGACGAAGAACGACGCGCGGAGACCCCTGCTCGTCGGGGGCGGCGTGGGCGTGCCGCCGCTCTACAACCTGGCGAAAAGACTCCTCGCCGAAGGAAAGCCCGTGCAGGTGGTGCTGGGCTTCAACACCGCGTCGGAGGTCTTCTACGAGGAGGAGTTCCGCGCGCTGGGCTGCGAGGTCGCCGTCTCGACGGTCGACGGTTCGCGGGGCGTCGGGGGCTTCGTCACGACGGCCATCGCCGAACGGGGACTGGATTTCGATTACTTTTACGCCTGCGGGCCGCTGCCGATGCTCCATGCGCTCTACAACGCCGTGGAGCAGGACGGCCAGCTGTCGTTCGAAGAGCGCATGGGGTGCGGATTCGGCGCCTGCATGGGCTGTTCGTGCAAAACCAAATACGGCTACAAACGTATCTGCAAGGAGGGGCCGGTCCTTACCAAGGATGAAATCATCTGGTAAGAACAATTCATAATTCAAAATTCACAATTATGACAGATACTTCGGTTGAACTCTGCGGCCTCAAATTGGACAATCCGGTCGTGCCGGCCAGCGGAACCTTCGGCTATGGCAACGAGTTCCGCGAGTTCTACGACATCAACATCCTCGGGTCGTTTTCGTTCAAGGGTACGACGCGCGAGGCGCGTTTCGGCAATCCCACGCCGCGCATCGCCGAGTGCGGTGCGGGGATGATCAATGCCGTGGGGTTGCAGAACCCCGGCATCGACGCCGTGATCCGCGAGGAGCTGCCGCGGTTGAAAACCTTCTTCCGAAAACCCGTCATCGCCAATATTTCGGGTTTCTCGGTCGAAGAGTACGCCTATTGCTGCGAGCGCATCGACAGGCAGGAGCAGGTGGGGCTGATCGAGGTCAACGTCTCGTGCCCCAACGTGCGGCACGGCGGCATGTCGTTCGGGACCTGTCCGGACGCCGCCGCCGAGGTGACGCGCGCCGTGAAGGCCGTGACGACGAAGCCCGTCTTCATCAAACTTTCGCCCAACGTGACGGACATCGTCGCGATCGCCCGGGCGTGCGAGGAGGCGGGGGCCGACGGCATCTGCCTGATCAATACGCTGCTGGGCATGCGTATCGACATTGCGCGCCGCCGTCCGGTCATCGCCAACACGATGGGCGGATTCTCGGGCGCCGCGGTCTTCCCCGTTGCGCTGCGGATGGTCTACCAGGTGGCCCGGGCGTGCCGGATTCCCGTGATGGGGTGCGGCGGCGTCACGACGGCCCGCGACGTGATCGAGATGATGATGGCCGGAGCCTCGGCCGTGCAGGTCGGGGCTGCGAACCTCGTGAATCCCTATGCCTCGAAGGAGATCGTCGAGGCGCTGCCCGGCGAAATGGAGCGGCTGGGCATTGAAAAGTTGAGCGACATAATCGGCTGCATCGAGTGATTGCGCGGCACCTTCGGCGTTTCCCTCGTCGGCTCCGACAGCCACATGCGTCGAATATGTTCTGCGAAACTCCGAATTTGCCGCACGCTGACCCGATGTGAAAAATAAATGCTAAATTTGTATATTATGCAACACGATGTAATCATAGCCTGCGACTTCAAGTCGGCGGAAGACACCTTCCGGTTCCTCGACCTCTTTAAGGACGAGGAGCGCAAACCCTTTCTGAAAATCGGCATGGAGCTGTTCTATGCCGAGGGACCCGCCATCGTGCGGGAGATCAAGCGCCGGGGACACCGGATTTTCCTCGATCTGAAACTCCACGACATCCCCAACACCGTGAAAAAGGCGATGGCCGTGCTGTCGCGGTTGGACGTGGACATGTGCAACGTCCATGCGGCCGGGACGATCGAGATGATGCGAGCCGCGCGCGAAGGCCTTACGCGCGAAGACGGCACGCGGCCCCTGCTGATCGCCGTGACGCAGCTCACCTCGACCAGCGAGGAGCGCATGCGGGAGGAACTTCTGATCGACGCCTCGATCAACGACACGATCGTGAAATATGCGCAGAACACCCGGGCCGCAGGGCTGGACGGCGTGGTCTGCTCGCCGTTGGAAGCCGGCATGGTGCACGGGGCGTGCGGCGAGGAGTTTCTGACGGTCACGCCCGGCGTGCGTTTTGCAGATGGCGACGTGGCGGACCAGGTGCGCGTCACCACGCCCGTCCGCGCCCGGGAGATCGGTTCCGACCTGATCGTCGTGGGACGCCCGATCACCGCGGCGGAGGACCCTGTGGCGGCTTACCGTCGGTGCGTCGCCGAGTTCGTCGGATAGACCGTGGTTCTGGTTGCCTTGTGGTCGCGATGCGACAAGCCCCTGCTTGAGGCGGGGGATCGGATTTGTAAACGCCCCCATAGGCGGCGAATACGGCATTCGGCTGCGTGAGATGGAACGATATTACAAAAATTGTTAATTCTATGAAACCGGTAAAACTTTTCTACCTGCGCTCGTGCCCCTTCTGCAAGAAGGCGCTGCGTTACATCGACGAGGCGCGTGCCGCCCATCCGGAGCTGGCCGCCGTCGGGATCGAGATGATCGAGGAGTCGGAGCAGCCCGACGTGGCCGACGCGTTCGACTACTATTACGTGCCCACGTTTTACGTCGACGGCGTGAAGGTCCACGAGGGCGGCATTTATCCCGAGGAGGTGGAGAAGATTTTACGTTCGGCGCTGGAATAAATGAGTGTCTTGCTGCGTGTTCTGCCGCTTGTCGCGGCCGTTGCCGGGCTGTTGTTGCCTGCCGGGGCGCAAGTCCCGGTGAAAGGCGGCGAAGTCTCCGATTTCGACTTCGCCGTCGGCGTCGTGGAGCGCGCCTATGCGGGCTATCCGGACAAGACGGCGAACCGCGCGGCGGAGTACGGGGCGCTGAAAGAGCGGCTGCGGAGCGGGATCGCTTCGGGGCGCGACACGTATGACGCCGTTGCCGAGTATCTCGGCTGGTTCGACGATTCGCACCTCGGAACGGAGGGCGTGAGGGCTTACCGGCCCAAATCAATCCGCCGACCTTCGGATTACGCGGCACGGATGGAGCGTTATGACCCGCAGTTCACCCATTGTCGGGTGGACGGCGAAACGTATCTGATCCGTTTCCCGTCGTGCGACCTGAATGAAGAACAGACCGCTTGGGTGCGGACTGCCGTGCGGGCTTATCTGGCCTCGGGGTGTGAAAACCTGATCCTCGACATCCGCGGCAACGGCGGCGGGAGCGACAGCGCCTATGAACCGCTGCTCCGGCTGCTCTACGACCACGAAGGGGCGGAGGATGCCATGGAGTACCGCGTTTCGGACCTGGCCGTCGCCCACGTGCGGGAGTTTGCCGGAGATACGGAGCGTGGAAGCGGGAAGATCGCACGGATGGAACGCACTCCGGCCGGGGAGTTCCTGACGGACGGACCGAAAACCTACCGGATACACTACGATTCCGTCTCGCCGCGGCCTCGCCGGGCGGGGCTGCTGATTGATGGGAAAGTCGGCTCCTCGGGTGAACAGCTGGTGCTCGAAGTCAGGGCCAGCAGTCGCCGCACGACCGTTTACGGGCAGGATAACACGCTCGGGTGCCTCGATTTCTCGAACTGCGAAATACTTTATTTTCCGCAGGACCCGACCCGGTGGATGATGCTCCCCACGACCCGTTCCTGCCGGGTTCCGGAAGGCCGCGGGATCGACTCCGCGGGCATCGCGCCCGATGTGCGCATTCCGCTGCCGCTGCCTGAAGTCCTGACCGACAACGTCGATACATGGACGTTGTGGGTCGCCGAAGATATGAAAACTGAAAAACGAAAAGAATAAATGGGTTTCCGCCCCGAAGTCTCCCTTTGCCAAAGGGAGATTTAGTGGGAATGTCAATATGAAATCGGCATCGCAGATGCCGTTAACGCAGGTTCGGCGGATTTCATGGTTGACACTCTTCCCATGGGGAGGGGAAAGAATGAAGAATTTTGCCGAACCTGCGTTCAAGTAAGATGGAGAAGAAAATTGCTAAAGACCTGCTGTCGATCGGCGCGGTGTTCCTGCGCCCCGAACAGCCTTTCACCTGGGCGAGCGGCATCAAAAGCCCGATCTACTGCGACAACCGGCTGACCCTGACGGCTCCTGTCGTCCGCGGCCATGTCGAGGCGGGCCTCGCCGAAATCGTCCGCACGAAATTCCCCGAAGCCGAGGTGCTGATGGGAACCTCGACCGCCGGAATCGCCCATGCGGCCATCACGGCCACGATCCTCGACCTGCCGATGGGCTATGTGCGCAGCGGCTCGAAGGACCACGGCCGCGGCAACCGGATCGAGGGCCGGCTCGAAAAGGGCCAGAAGGTCGTCGTGATCGAGGACCTCATCTCGACGGGCGGTTCGTGCATCGAGGTGGTTGAGGCCCTGCGCGAAGCCGGCGCCGAGGTGCTGGGCGTGGCTTCGATCTTCACCTACGGGATGCAGAAGGGGCTTGACCGCATGCGAGAGGCGAACGTCACGAATTACAGCCTTTCGAACCTCGACGCGCTGGTCGAAGTGGCCGCCGAGGAGGGGTATATCAAGCCCGAGGACAAGGCGCGGCTGATCGCCTTCCGAAACAATCCGTCGGACGAGAGCTGGATGCAATAATTCCGATTTTAGCGGGCGATTTTCGTCCTTCCTCGCTCGTCCCGAATGGGCAGTGCCTCATGTACAGCCCATCCGTGCCGATCACCGGGCAGGCTAAAAATCGCTCCCCCTAAAATCAGAATCAGGGTTTGCCGCGATCGCCCGGCGCCTTCCGCCGATCCGTTGCGTGCCGCGAGCGGGAAATACCGACGGCGCAATGAAAGCGGAACAATGCGGATACCCGCGCAGCCAAAGTCTCCGCCGAGGCGGGGATTTAGGGGCGGGTCCGGTTTGCAAACACGGCGGAAGGCCGTGAATCGGGACCGACCGAAAAGAGGGACCGTTGAAGAATTTAAAATCCGAACTTCTATAAATAACTTATGCGACATTTGATTGATCCCACAGACCTCACGGTTGCCGAAACCGAGCAGATCGTAGCTCTGGCCGAGGACATTATCGCCAACCGCGCCAAGTACAGCGAGGCGTGCAGGGGCAAGAAACTGGCTACGCTCTTCTACGAGCCTTCGACCCGCACGCGGTTGAGTTTCACGGCGGCGATGCTCGAACTGGGCGGGCAGGTCATCGGCTTCTCCGACGCCAACTCCTCGTCGGTGTCGAAGGGCGAGACGGTGGCCGACACCGTGCGCGTGATCCGCTGCTTCGCCGACATCATCGCCATGCGTCACTTCAAGGAGGGTGCGCCGTTGGTGGCCTCGCAGTATGCGGGCATCCCGGTCATCAACGCCGGCGACGGCAGCCACGCCCATCCCACGCAGACGCTTACCGACCTCTTGACGATCAAGCGCGAGAAGGGCCGTTTCGACAACATGACGATCGGTTTCTGCGGCGACCTGAAATTCGGCCGCACGGTCCACTCGCTGATCAAGGCGCTGTCGCGCTATTCGAATATCAAGGTGATCCTGATCGCTCCGCAGGAGCTGCGCCTTCCGGACTACATGCTCGCCGAGATGGCCGAGAACTCGCGTCTGGAGTTTCGCGAGGTCGAGACCATGGAGGAGGTGATGCCCGAATTGGACATCCTCTACATGACCCGCGTGCAGAAGGAGCGTTTCCTCGACGAGGAGGAGTTCGACCGCGTGAAGAACAGCTTCGTGCTCAACCCCGAGAAACTGAAGACCGCCAAGGAGGATATGATCATTCTCCACCCGCTGCCGCGCGTCAACGAGATCACGCGCGCCGTGGACAACGATCCCCGCGCGGCTTACTTCCGCCAGGTCGAGAACGGAAAGTTCGTGCGCATGGCGCTGATCTATACGCTGCTGCGCTGGGCCGACGAGAACAGACCTTTCGAACGCACCCCGGTCTTCAGCGAACGGTATGTCGTGAACGAATACGAGTGCCCGAACCGCCGCTGCATCTCCGCCACGGAGGATGTCGACCGGCTGTTCCACCGTCAGGCGGACGGGACCTGCCGCTGTGCCTACTGCGAGGCGAAAGCCCGGTAGCTTGTCTTTTTACTCAATCCGGTAATTTGGAATAAAAAAATGAAGAACCTCATACTGTTGTTTTTTTCGGCTTTGGCCTGGGGCTGTTGCGAAACCCCGAAACACGAAATTTCGCTGCGCCCTTCTGAATACGTCACGACGCTCGTGGGCACACAGTCCGACTACTCGCTTTCGACGGGCAACACCTATCCGGCCGTGGCCCTGCCGTGGGGTATGAATTTCTGGACGCCCCAGACGGGCAAGATGGGCGACGGCTGGGCCTACACCTACGGATCGCACACGATCCGGGGCCTGAAGCAGACGCACCAGCCCTCGCCGTGGATCAACGATTACGGACAGTTTTCCATCATGCCCGTGCGCGGCAAAGACAAGATTGATGAAAATGCCCGCCAGAGCTGGTTCTCCCACCAGTCGGAGACGGCGAAGCCCTATTATTACTCGGTCTATCTGGCCGACCACGATGTCGTGGCCGAAATGGCTCCGACGGATCGCGCCGCCGTGCTGCGCTTCACCTTTCCCGAGTCGGACGAATCGGGCGTGGTGATCGACGCCTTCGACCGCGGGTCGCAGGTCAAAGTCATGCCCGACAGCCGCACCGTCGTAGGATACACCACGCGCAACAGCGGCGGCGTGCCCGACAATTTCCGCAACTGGTTCGTCATCCGCTTCGACAAGCCGTTCAGCGGCTTTCGGGTATTCAACGGAAAGAACGAACTGAAAGGTTTCGAGGCCGAAGGCGAACATGCCCTTGCGGCGGTCTATTTCACCACCCGCCGCGGCGAGCAGGTGACGGCGCGCGTGGCCTCGTCGTTCATCTCCGGAGAGCAGGCTTTGCGCAACCTCGAAACCGAGGTCGGCGATGCCGATTTCGAGACGGTGAAAGCCCGTGCGCAGGAGCGCTGGGACGAGGTGCTGGGGCGGATCGAGGTCTCGGGCGGCACCGAAGAGCAGTACCGGACCTTCTATTCGTGCCTCTACCGCTCGACCCTGTTCCCTCGCAAATTCTACGAGATCGACGCCAAAGGCAATCCGGTGCATTACAGCCCCTACAACGGCGAGGTGCTGCCGGGCTATATGTATACCGACACGGGTTTCTGGGATACGTTCCGGTGTCTGTTCCCGCTGCTGAACCTGGTCTACCCGTCGGTCAACGCCGAGATTCAGGCCGGGTTGGCCAACACCTACCGCGAGAGCGGCTTCCTGCCCGAATGGGCCTCGCCGGGCCACCGCGGCTGCATGGTGGGCAACAACTCCGCATCGGTGGTGGCCGACGCGCTCCTCAAGGGCGTCACGCCCGAAAAGGAGTGGCAGACGCTCTACGAGGCCATGATGCACGCGCGCACGAACGTCCACCCCGGCGTCTCCTCGACCGGACGTCTGGGGCACGAGTATTACAACCGGCTGGGATACATTCCCTACGACGTGAAGATCAACGAGAATGTCGCCCGCACGCTCGAATACGCCTACGACGACTGGTGTATCGCGCAGGTGGCCCGCAAACTGGGTAAGACGGAGGATGCCGCGGCGCTTGAGGAGGCTTCGCGCAACTACCGCAACGTATTCGACAAGACGACCAAGCTGATGCGCGGCCGCAACGAGAACGGGGAGTTCCAGTCGCCGTTCAGCCCCTACAAGTGGGGCGACGCCTTCACCGAGGGCAACTCGTGGCACTACACCTGGTCGGTGTTCCACGATCCGGAGGGCCTTGCAACCCTAATGGGAGGCAAAACCGAATTCGGAAAAATGCTCGATTCGGTGTTCGTCGTGCCGCCGATCTACGACGACAGCTACTACGGGTTCCGCATCCACGAGATCACCGAGATGCAGGTGGCCAACATGGGCAACTACGCCCACGGCAACCAGCCGGCGCAGCACATGATCTACCTCTACAACTACGTCGGCCAGCCCTGGAAGGCGCAGTGGTGGACGCGCGAGGTGATGGACCGCCTCTATTCGTCGAAGCCCGACGGCTACTGCGGCGACGAGGACAACGGACAGACCTCGGCGTGGTATGTCTTCTCGGCTCTGGGGTTCTATCCCGTGTGCCCGGGATCGGACGAGTATGCGGTCGGCTCCCCGCTGTTCCGGAAAGCGGCGATCCATCTGGAGAACGGCCAGACCGTGGAGATCGACGCCCCGCAGAACTGCGCTGAAAACCGTTATGTGGGACGGATGACCGTCGACGGCAAGGTCACCGGGAAGACGTTCCTCGAATACGGCGAGTTGCTCGGCGGCGCAAAGATCGCCTTCGGGATGCAGCCAGAGCCAGACAAAGACCGGGGCGCGAAGCCCGGGGATGCGCCCTATTCGATGAGCCGGGAGGATTGTCGATAAATTGTCGATAGAATCTGTCCGGGAATTTTGAAAGTATGTCGAAAAGCGCTATTTTTGTAACGTTGTTTTTACAACTGTTAGGTTAATTCCCATGAATTCAGGCTGCAATATCGACCAACGCGAACGAAAGAAACAGCAGGGCCAGGCCGCTGCCTTCTATTCGCAGGCGTGTCAGCAGCAGATGCGACGTGCAGCGTCCCTGGGGCAGCAGATGCCTGCTCGTGGGGTGCTCGGATAGATACCAGACCGCCATGACATGCGATGTCGTGGCGGTCTGCTTTTTTCACCCGTCCGAAAGACGGGATTCAGGGGCGGTGGCAGGTCGGGGCGTTCCGGCACCGGTTCTCCGGCCGCTCAAGAGACGGGTTTTAAGTGATATAAAAAACGAATTCATATGAAAGTAGGCGTGATTATGGGCTCTGTGAGCGATTACGAGGTGATGGCCGAAGCCGTCGCTATGCTCGAAGCGTTCGGTGTCGATTTCGAAAAACGGGTGGTCAGCGCTCACCGCACGCCCGATCTGCTGTGCGAATACGCCAAGACGGCCAGGGAGCGCGGTATCGGCGTGATCATCGCCGGGGCCGGCGGCGCGGCGCATCTGCCGGGCATGGTGGCCTCGATGACTCCGCTGCCCGTGGTGGGCGTTCCCGTGAAGTCGCGCGCCCTGAACGGGCTGGACTCGCTGCTGTCGATCGTGCAGATGCCCGCGGGCGTTCCCGTGGCCACGACGGCCATCAACGGGGCGAAGAACGCCGCGCTGATCGCCGTGTCGATCCTCGCTTTGCAGGATGCCGCTCTGGCGGCGAAACTCGACGCCTTCCGCGCCAAACAGACCGCGGATGTGCTGAAGGCTGAAATATAGTTGGGAAATTTCCAACCGCGTGCGACAAGCTCCTCCCGAGGGAGGGGGTTGGGATGGGGCAGACTGGTAAACGCGGCGGTACGCCGCGAATGACAACGGTCGAAAGTAAAACAACGAATGACGAATAAACAACATAAAGCCGGATTAATGAAGACCATCGGTATCATAGGTGGCGGCCAGCTGGGGCTGATGATCGCCGAGCAGGCGCGGGAACTGGGCGTGCGCACCGTGTGCCTCGACCCGGCGGCCGACGCTCCGGCGTTCAACGTTTGCGACGATCATATCGTCGCGGCCTACGACGATGCCGCGGCGCTCGAGGAGCTGTGCCGCCGCAGCGACGCGGTGACCTATGAATTCGAAAATGTACCGGGGGATATTCTGATTCCGCTGTGCGGGAAATACAACATCCCGCAGGGCTACAAACCCCTTTACGATTCGCAGGACCGCCTGCGCGAGAAGTCGAACGCCCGCGACCACGGGCTGCGCACGCCCGGTTTCGAGGCCGTGGACGACGAAGCGTCGCTGCGCGAAGCCGTGCGGCGGCTGGGACTTCCCGCCGTGCTGAAAACCCGCACGCTGGGCTACGACGGCCACGGGCAGCGGGTGCTGAAGACGGAGGCCGACATCGCCGGGGCGCTGCCCCTGCTTGCGGTTCCCTGCATCCTGGAGGAGTTCGTGCCGTTCGATTCCGAGGCCAGCATCGTGATGGTGGCGGACGGCGAGCGGGTCGTGAGTTTTCCCGTGGGGCGCAATGTCCACCGCGACGGGATTCTGGATTTGTGCATCGTACCTGCCGAAGTCGATTCCGGGGTGCTGGCGCGGATGAAGGCCCAGAGCGAGCGTTTCATGCGCGATTGCGGCTATCGGGGCATCCTGGCCATCGAGTATTTCATCAAGGGCGGTGAAATCTACTTCAACGAGATGGCCCCGCGCCCGCATAACTCGGGTCACTACACCATCGAAGGCGCGACCACGAACCAGTTCCGCGAACTGGTCCGCTATCTGGTCGGGGAGCCTTTGCAGGAGCCGCAGCCGGTGGCTCCCACGGTGATGAAAAACATTCTGGGACAGGATCTCGAAGCCGCGGAGCGAATCGCCGCGGAGAACCTCCCGGGCGTATATGTCCACCTCTACGGCAAGACGGAGAGCCGTCCCAAGCGCAAGATGGGCCACATCACGTTCGTGGGGATGGATGCCGCACGGTTCGAGGCCGAATGGGCCGGACGTTTTGTGAAATAACCGATCGGGCCGTCCCGCAGGCAGCTTCCCTCCGGGGGGCGCTTACGTACACGGCCAAAGGACGTGATAACGGCGTATTGAGCCGCTGAACGATGAATGAAATACAAACAGAGATAAATGAATAATACGACCAATTACCGCATTTTTGTCGAGAAATCACCCCGCTTCCGGGTCGAGGCCGAGAGCCTGCGCCGCGAGCTGAACACCAATCTGAACCTGTCGCTGGGCGAGGTGCGCCTGCTCTGCGTCTACGACCTTTTCGGCTTCAGCGAAGAGCTGCTGGAAAAGAGCCGCTATACGGTTTTCGGCGAGGTGGTGACCGACTCGGTGACCGACACGTTCGACCTCGCGGGGCGCAAGTATATCGCCGTGGAGTATCTGCCCGGGCAGTTCGACCAGCGCGCCGCTTCGGCCGTCGACTGCGTGCGGCTGATCGATCCCGAGGCCCGGGTCGACATCCGCTCGTCGAGGCTGCTCGTTTTCGATGACAAGACGACCGACGAGGAGCTGGCGAAGATCCGGCATTACTACATCAACGCCGTCGAATCGCGTGAGAAGGACCTTTCGGTGCTCAGCGACATGGAGCAGGCCGAAGTGAAGCCCGTCGGGGCGCTCGAAGGGTTCCGGGAGATGGCGGATTCCGAACTGGAGCCTTACTGCAAGACGATGGGTCTGGCGATGAACGCCGACGACCTGCGCGAGGTGGTGAAATACTTCCGTTCGGAGGGGCGCGATCCCTACGAAACCGAGCTGCGCATCCTCGACACTTACTGGAGCGACCACTGCCGCCACACGACCTTCACGACCGAGCTGGAGGGCATCACCGTCGAGGAGTCGTTCGCCAAGGAGGAGATCGAAGATTCGCTGGCGCTGTACCTGCGTATCCGCCGCGAACTGGGCCGTGAGCACAAGAGCCTCTGCCTGATGGATATGGCGACCATCGGCGCGCGCTACCTCCGGCAGAAAGGCCTGTTGGACGATCTGGAGGTCTCGGAGGAGAACAACGCCTGCTCGGTCTATATCGACGTCGATGTCGACGGGCGGACCGAGAAGTGGCTGTTGCAGTTCAAGAACGAAACCCACAACCATCCGACCGAGATCGAACCGTTCGGCGGGGCTTCGACCTGTCTGGGCGGCGCCATCCGCGACCCGCTGTCGGGCCGCAGCTACGTCTATCAGGCGATGCGCGTGACGGGCGCGGGAAACATTTACCTGCCTGTGTCGGAGACCCTTTCCGGAAAACTGCCCCAGAGCGTCATTTCGAAGAAGGCCGCGGCGGGCTATTCGAGCTACGGCAACCAGATCGGACTGGCTACGACCCATGTCCGCGAGATTTATCATGACGACTATGTCGCCAAACGCCTCGAAGTGGGGGCTGTGGTGGGGGCCGTGAAGGCTGCGAACGTCCGCCGCGAGCGTCCCGCACCGGGCGATAAAATCATCATGTTCGGCGGCCGCACGGGCCGCGACGGAATCGGCGGTGCGACCGGCTCTTCGAAGGAGCACGACGCCAAGTCGCTCGAAACCTGCGGCAGCGAGGTGCAGAAGGGCAACGCCCCCGAGGAGCGCAAGCTCGAGAGGCTGTTCCGCCGTCCGGAGGTGACGCGCCTCGTCAAGAAATCGAACGACTTCGGTGCCGGCGGCGTCAGCGTCGCCATCGGCGAACTGGCCGACGGGCTGGACATCTACCTCGACCGCGTGAAGACCAAGTACAGCGGTCTGAACTCCACGGAACTCGCTATCAGCGAATCGCAGGAACGCATGTCGGTGGTGGTCGAGGCGAAGGACATGGAGGAGTTCATGGGATACTGCCGCGAGGAGAACATCGAGGCGGTGCACGTGGCCGACGTGACGGACACGGCGCGCATGCGGATGTTCAACGGGGACAGGAAGGTCGTGGACCTCAAGCGCGAATTCATCGACAGCGCCGGGGCGAAGCATTATGCCGAGGCGCGGATCGGCGCGGTGGAAAACCGCGATCCCTTTGCCCGTGAAGTGGCGGGGGAGACCCTCGCCGAGCGTTTTACGAACAACCTCAAGGATAACAATGTCGTCTCGCAGCGGGGCCTCGTGGAGATGTTCGACGCGACGATCGGCCGCTCGACGGTGCTGATGCCCTTCGGCGGCCGCATGCAGCGCAGCGAGACGCAGGTCTCGGTGCAGAAACTCCCCACGGACGGCTATACCGACACGGCCAGCATCATGGCCTTCGGCTACAACCCCTACGTGGCTTCGTGGAGTCCCTACCACGGCGCGGCCTATGCCGTCGTGGAAGCTGCGGCGAAGGTCGTGGCCGCGGGTGCGCGTTACGAGAGGATGCGCTACTCCTATCAGGAGTATTTCGAGCGTATGACCCGGAATCCCGAGTCGTGGGGCAAGCCGCTCGGCGCGCTGCTCGGTGCGCTGAAGATGCAGGTCGAACTGGGCCTGCCTTCGATCGGCGGCAAGGACTCGATGTCGGGCACGTTCCAGGACATCAACGTTCCGCCGATGCTGATGGCCTTCGGCATCACGACGGTCGACGCTTCGAAGGTCATTTCCACCGACCTCAAAGGCGCAGGACATCGCATTTACCTCGTCCGCCATACTCCGCTGGAGAACCGGATGCCCGACACGGCGCAGCTGAAGGAGAACTTTGCGTTCGTCAGCGGGCGGATCGAGTCCGGGAAAATCCTCTCGGCGTGGTCCGTGGGCTTCGGCGGCGTCGGAGAGGGCCTTGCCAAGATGGCTTTCGGCAACGGCATCGGCGCGGAGGTGACGATGGACGAGCCGAAATTGTATGAATACGCCTACGGCTCGATCCTCGTCGAGTGCGAGGGCACGTTGGAATATCCGCATGCCGAACTGCTGGGCTTCACCGTCGCCGAGGAGGCGCTGACGGTCAACGGGGTGAAGATGCCGCTCGAAGAGCTTTACAAGGCCAATACGGAGAAATTCGCGGCCGTTTACCCCGACAAGGGCCGGAACTCGGCGGAGGTGATGACCTCCGCACCCGCCCCGAAAACGTTCGTTTATCCCGGCGAGGCGGTCGAGACCCCGGTGGTCTATATTCCGGTGTTCCCCGGCACGAACTGCGACTACGACACCGCCAAGGCGTTCCGCGCGGCGGGGGCCGAGGTCCGGACGAGCGTCTTGTGCAACATCGCCGGCGACGACGTTCTGCGCTCGATCGCCGAAATGAAGGAGCATATCCGCCGGGCGCACATCTTCGTGCTCGCAGGCGGTTTCTCGGCGGGCGACGAACCCGACGGAAGCGCCAAATTCATTGTCAATGTGTTGAACAATAAGGATATTCGCGACGAAATCCACGCTTTGACCGACCGCGGAGGCCTGATCCTGGGCATCTGCAACGGTTTCCAGGCGTTGGTCAAGTCGGGCCTTTTGCCTTACGGACGTCTGGGCATGGTCACCAAGGAGTCGCCGACGCTGTTCCGCAACGACGTCAACCGTCATATTTCGCAGATCGTCTCGACGCGCGTCGCGACGACCGCTTCCCCGTGGCTCCGCGGCTTCCGTCCGGGTGAACTGCATTCGATTGCCGTCAGCCACGGCGAGGGTAAGTTCGTGGTGAGCGAGGAGCTTGCCCGCGAGCTGTTCGCCAACGGGCAGGTGGCCTTCCAGTACGCCGATGCCGCAGGGAACCCCACGGCAGAGGCTCCCTGGAACCCCAACGGATCGTCGTACGCCATCGAGGGCATCATCTCGCAGAACGGGTTGATTCTTGGAAAGATGGGCCACACGGAGCGTTACGAAAACAACCTGTTCAAGAACATCGCCGGCAACAAGCAGCAGTCGTTGTTCGCCAATGCCGTGGCCTATTTCCGCAAAGTGCAATAACCTTAAAAAAACGATAACCGATGAAAACCTCCCTGTTCCGATTTTGCGGCGTGCTGCTTCTTGCGGCGATGCTCGCTCCGGTCTGCGTTCATGCCCGGAAAAACCCGAAAAACCCGAAAAACAACATGCGCCTGCTGTACTGGAACATTCAGAACGGAATGTGGTCCGGGCAGGGCGACAACTACGACAAGTTCGTGGAGTGGGTCAGGGCGTACGATCCGGACGTCTGCGTCTGGTGCGAGGCGCAGTCGATCTACAAGACCGGCACGGCCGACAAGATGGATGTCGCCGACCGTTATCTGGTCGGGAACTGGGGCGAACTGGCCGCCCGTTACGGCCACAAATACTGGTATGTGGGCGGACACCGCGACAATTACCCGCAGGTGATCACGTCGAAATACCCGATCGAGAACGTCGAACGTATCGTCGGCTCGAAACCCGACAGCGTGGTGACGCACGGAGCGGGCTGGGCGCGCATCGAGAAGAACGGCAAGACGGTCAACATCGTAACGCTTCACACCTGGCCGCAGGGGTATGCCTTCGAGGCTAAAGACCGCGATGCGAGCCGTGCCGAGAATGGCGGCGACAAATACCGCCGCATGGAGATGGAATACATCTGCAACCATACGATCCATTCGGTTCCGGGCGCCGAAAAGCAGTTCTGGATGATGATGGGCGACTTCAACGCGCGTTCGTCGCACGACAACTGGTTCTACAAATATCCGGCGGGCGACACGCGTTTCCTGGTGCACGACTACATTCTCCGGCACACGCCTTATGTGGACGTGATTGCCGGGAAATATCCCGGGGAGTTCAAGACCACGACGGGCGGCAAGTCGCGCATCGACTTCGTTTACTGCACGCCGCCGCTCTACGAGCGCATCACGCATGCCGACGTGGTGACCGACGCCTACACCGAGCCGGTCCGCGACCCGGCCAAACTTTCGAATTTCTGGCACCCCTCGGACCATCGTCCGATCGTGGTGGACTTCAATATGAAATGAGACAACGAATCAAATAATCAAAAAACACCCAAACAACATGAAACAGCTCGAAATGCTCTACGAGGGCAAGGCAAAACAGGTTTTCCGCACGGACGATCCCGATAAGATCATCATCCACTACAAGGATGCCGCTACGGCTTTCAACAACATCAAGAAAGCTACGATCGAGAACAAGGGCGTGCTGAACAACGCCATTTCGACATTGATCTTCAAGGAGCTGCATAAGGCCGGCGTGAAGACCCACTATATCGAGACGATCAACGACCGTGATCAGGTCTGCCGCCGGGTGACGATCATTCCGCTGGAGGTGATCGTGCGCAACGTCATCGCCGGTTCGATGGCCCAGCGTCTCGGCATCGAGGAGGGCACGCAGCCCTCGAACGTCATTTTCGACATTTGCTACAAGAAGGACGAGCTGGGCGACCCGCTGATCAACGACCATCACGCCGTTGCGCTGGGCGCCGCTACGTACGAGGAGCTGAACGAGATGTACGCCATGACGGCCAAGATCAACGAGGTGCTCAAGGAACTGTTCCTGAAGATGAACATCAAGTTGGTGGACTTCAAGATCGAGTTCGGCAAGACGTCGGACGGCGAGATCGTGCTGGCCGACGAGGTGTCGCCCGACACCTGCCGTCTGTGGGATGCCACGACCAACGAGAAACTCGACAAGGACCGTTTCCGCCGCGACCTGGGCAAGGTCCGCGAGGCTTACGAGGAGATTCTGGCGCGCCTGCAAAAAATCGTCGGGTAGTATGATGGAAGTGATCCGCGACCGTGAATTGCACGAGGAGTGCGGGGTGTTCGGCATCTACGGAGTGCCGAACGCCGCGTCGCTGACCTATTACGGTCTCCACGCCTTGCAGCACCGCGGGCAGGAGGGGGCCGGCATCGTCTCGGTGGACGAGAGCGGCACGTTCCGCCGCATCAAGGGCGGAGGGCTGGTGACGGAGGTTTTCGACGAGGCGAAACTCGCCACGCTGAAAGGTTCCACGGCCATCGGCCATGTGCGTTACACCACGGCCGGAGGCGGCGGCATGGAGAATGTCCAGCCGTTCCTCTTCCGCCACAACACGGGCGACTTCGCGCTGGCGCATAACGGCAATATCGTCAATTCGGAGTTGCTGCGCCGCCACCTCGAAAACAAGGGCAGCCTGTTTCAGTCGACTTCCGACAGCGAGATCCTGGCCCACCTGATCAAGAAGGAGACGCGCTACCACGACCGGCCGCGCATCTTCTCGATCATCGACGCGCTGAACATGCTCGAAGGGGCTTTCGCCTTCCTGATTATGACGGCCAACCGCATCTACGCCTGCCGTGACAAGTACGGCCTGCGTCCGCTGTCGATCGGCAAGCTGGGCGACGGATGGGTGGTGTCGAGCGAAACGTGCGCGTTCGACGTGCTGGGCGCGGAGTTCGTGCGCGACGTCGAGCCGGGCGAGATCGTGACGATTGATAAACAGGGCATCCGCAGCCGCGACTACTCGATGTACAAGCGTCACGAAATGTGTTCGATGGAGTACATCTACTTCGCACGCCCGGACAGCGACATCGACGGCTGCAACGTCCACGCCTACCGCAAGGAGTCAGGACGCCTGCTCTGGAAGGAGGCTCCCGCCGAGGCGGACATCGTGGTCGGCGTGCCCGATTCGAGCCTCAGCGCCGCGATGGGTTACGCCGAGGCGAGCGGACTGCCGTATGAAATGGGACTTATCAAGAACAAGTATATCGGCCGCACCTTCATCCAGCCCTCGCAGGAGCTGCGCGAGAAGGGCGTGAGGATGAAACTTTCGGCCGTGCGTTCGATCGTTAGGGGCAAGCGCGTGGTGCTGGTCGACGACTCGATCGTGCGCGGCACGACCTCGCGGCGCATTGTCACGATGCTCAAGGAGGCGGGAGCCACCGAAGTGCATGTGCGCATCGCCAGTCCCCCGATGACCGATCCCTGCTTCTACGGCGTGGACACCTCGACACGCGAGGAGCTGATCTCGGCCCGCAAGAACACGGCGGGGGTCTGCGAGGAGATCGGCGCCGATTCGCTGGTGTTCCTCTCGCCCGAGTCGCTGTTGAAGGCGGGCAGCCGCAAGGAACTTTGCATGGCCTGCTTCACGGGGCAGTATCCCACGGCGCTCTACCAGTCGCCCGAGGAGGCCAACAAGGACGTAAAATGTTAGCGGACGCGAAGCGGTCATTGCGAGGAGGACGCAGGTCCGACGCGGCAATCTGAACCGGTGTTGTGACGTTACGGCATTTTTCCCGGATTGCCACGGCATCTGGCGATGCCTCCCAATGACGGGCCCGGAGAATGGGGATAAAAACAGGGAATTTAAATTATTTAAACCATATATTGCTATGGCTCAAAGTTATGAAAAGGCCGGCGTGAATCTCGAAGCCGGATACGAAGTGGTGCGGCGCATCAAAAAGCATGTGGCCTCGACCTCGCGTCTGGGTGTGATGGGCAACATCGGCGCCTTCGGCGGTATGTTCGACCTCTCGGCCCTCAAGGTGAAGGAACCGGTGCTCGTGAGCGGGACCGACGGCGTGGGAACCAAACTCAAGCTGGCCTTCGAGATGGACAAGCACGACACGATCGGCATTGATGCCGTGGCCATGTGCGTCAACGACGTGCTGGCGCAGGGCGCCGAACCGCTGGTGTTCCTCGACTACGTGGCCGTGGGGCGCAATGAACCCCAGAAGATCGAGGCCATCGTCGCGGGTGTCGCCGACGGCTGCCGTCAGGCCGGCTGTGCGCTGGTGGGCGGCGAGACCGCCGAGATGCCGGGCATGTACGCCGAGGGCGAATACGACATCGCCGGATTCACGGTGGGCGTTGTGGAGAAGTCGCAGCTGATCGACGGTTCGAAGGTCAGGGCGGGCGACGTGCTGGTGGGCGTTGCGTCGAGCGGCGTGCACTCCAACGGCTTCAGCCTCGTGCGCAAGATCGTCGCGGACAACTGCCTGAACCTGCGCGAGTCCTATCCCGAACTGTCGAACAAACAGCTCGGCGAGGTGCTGCTCACGCCGACGAAAATCTATGTGAAGCAGGTGCTGGAGGTGGTTCGCAACTGCGACGTGCACGGCATCAGCCACATCACGGGTGGCGGTTTCGACGAAAATATTCCCCGCATCCTCCGCGAGGGGCAGGGGCTTGAGATCGACGAAGGGTCGTGGGAGATTCTGCCCGTGTTCCGCTTCCTCGAAAAGTACGGCAAGGTGGCCCACCGCGAGATGTTCAACATCTTCAACATGGGCATCGGCATGGTCATCGCCCTCGATGCCGCCGAGGCGCAGAAGGCCATCGGCATCCTCACGGAGCAGGGCGAGCGTGCCACGGTCATCGGACGCGTAACCGACACCGAGGGTGTCGTCATCCGATAGAGGGATGCGGCGCCTTGCGGTTTTCGCCAGCGGCAGCGGCACGAACTTCGAAGCCATCGTCACGGCCTGCGAGCGGGGCGTGCTGGATGCCGAAGTCGTGCTGATGGTCTGCGACAAACCCGGTGCGAAGGTGGTCGAAAGGGCTGCCGCTCACGAGGTCGGGGCGTTCGTCTTCGCGCCGAAGCAATATGCCTCGAAGGCCGACTACGAGCGGGAGATCGTCGCGCGGCTGGATGCCGCGGGCGTGGAGCTGGTCTGCCTGGCGGGCTACATGCGCATTGTGGGCGACGTGCTGCTGGGGGCCTACGGCGGGCGGATCATCAACATCCACCCCTCGCTGCTGCCGGCCTTCCGCGGGGCGCATGCCATCGAGCAGGCGCTGGAATACGGCGTCAAGGTCTTCGGCGTGACGATCCATTACGTCGACGCCGAGCTGGACGGCGGACGCATCATCGCCCAGCGGGCCTTTCCCTACGAGGGCGATGACATCGGGGAACTGGAAGCGATGATTCATGCCGTGGAATATCCGTTATACATTGAAACTATTAAAAAACTGATCGAATAATGCGCGCATTAATTAGTGTAAGTGACAAGACCGGTGTCGTGGAGTTTGCCAAAGGGCTGCGGACTCTGGGCTGGGAGGTGATCGCCACGGGCGGTACGATGAAGCTCCTGGCCGACAGCGGCGTGGAGGTAATCAACATCAGCGACGTGACGGGATTCCCCGAGATCTGCGACGGCCGCGTGAAGACCCTGCATCCCAACGTGCACGGCGGACTGCTGGCCCGCCGCGACGATCCGGAGCACCTGAAAGCCCTGAAGGATAATCATATCGAGTTCATCGACATGGTCTGCGTGAACCTTTATCCGTTCCGGGAGACGATTTCGAAACCCGGCGTGAAGATGGAGGACGCCATCGAGAACATCGACATCGGCGGACCTTCGATGCTTCGCTCGGCGGCCAAGAACTGGGCCGACGTGACGGTGGTGTGCGACCCCGCGGACTATGACGCGATTCTGGACGAGATTCGCGCCGGCGGCAATACCGAAAAGGCCACGCGCCTGAAGCTCTCGGCCAAAGCCTATACGCATACCGCCGAGTACGACGCGATGATCGCCGCCTATATGCGCGCGCAGGCGGGTCTGAACGAGAAGCTTTTCCTCGAGTTCGACCTCGTGCAGTCGCTGCGCTACGGCGAAAACCCCCACCAGTCGGCCAAATTCTACCGCGAGGGGAAGGAGGTGCCCTATTCGCTGGCATTCGCCAGACAGCTCAACGGCAAGGAGTTGTCGTACAACAATATCCAGGACGCCAACGCCGCGCTGTGCATCGTGCGCGAGTTCGACAAGCCGTTCTGCGTGGGCCTCAAACACATGAATCCCTGCGGCGCCGCGACGGGCAAGGATGTCGTCGAGGCATGGACGAAGGCCTACGAGGCCGACAAGGTGTCGATCTTTGGCGGCATCGTGGCGACGAACTGCACGGTGACGCGCGAAGCGGCCGAGCTGATGAAGCCGATCTTCCTCGAAATCATCATGGCCCCGAAATTCGACGAGGGGGCGCTCGAAGTGCTCTCGGCGAAGAAGAACCTGCGCCTGCTCGAGGTCAGCATGGACAAGGGCGACGTGGACCCGAAACAGTATGTGAGCGTCAACGGCGGCCTGCTGGTGCAGGACCTCGACGTGGCGACGAAGGCCGTTACGGCCGATATGTGCGTCACGAAGGCGAAGCCCGCTGCGGAGCAGATGGAGGATCTCAATTTCGGCTGGCATATCGTCAAACACGTGAAGTCGAACGCCATCGTGGCGGTGAAGGACGGCCGGACGCTGGGCGTCGGCGCCGGACAGATGAACCGCATCGGCTCGGCGGAGATCGCCCTGAAGCAGGCGCATGCCGCAGGCGTCACCGAGGGTCTCGTGCTGGCGTCGGACGGTTTCTTCCCCTTCGACGACTGTGTGACGCTGGCCGCCGAGTACGGCGTGACGGCGATCGTGCAGCCCGGCGGTTCGGTCCGCGACGAGGATTCGATCCGGAAGGCCGACGAGAAGGGTATCGCCATGGTATTCACCGGTGAGAGGCACTTCAAGCATTAGTATCACCGGCGTTACCATTTTTGGGTAGTACAGAAATCCGACCGGATACCGGAGCCGTTGGCAAGGGACGGGCTAAAAGCGCGAGCGGAGGGGACGGTTTGTTTACAAACCCGCGAATAGTCGCCCGGAGCCAGCGTTAGACCGTTCCGGGCAGGCGGAGGTATCGTCGGAGAGTTTTTGTGGCACTTTTTGCGGAAAAAAGTGCCGGAATCTGCGGAGTTTATTCTGCGATAAAAAGGAATTTTGTTTATGAAGGTACTGGTTATCGGCGGCGGAGGCCGCGAACACGCCATTGTCGACGCGCTGTCGCGTTCGCCGCAGGTTGAAAAAATCTACTGCGCACCCGGGAATGCGGGCATCGCCCGGCAGGCCGAGTGCGTGGCCATTCGTGAAACCGAGGTGGAACGCCTGCGTAACTTTGCCGCGGAGCGGGGCATCGGCCTCACGGTCGTGGGTCCCGAAGTGGCGCTGGCGGCGGGTGTCGTCGACTGCTTCAGGGCCGCGGGGCTGCGCATCTTCGGTCCGACGAAGGCTGCGGCGCGCATCGAGTCGTCGAAGGAGTTCGCCAAACGGCTGATGGCTAAATATGCCATCCCGACAGCCGGATTCCGCGCATTCACCGACTATGCCGGGGCGCTGGCCTATGTGCAGGGGCGTCCTCTGCCCGCAGTGCTGAAATACGACGGACTGGCCGCCGGAAAAGGTGTGGTGATCGCCCGGACGATGGCCGAGGCCGAAGCGGCGTTGCGGGATATGTTGCTCGACGACAAGTTCGGCGAGGGCAAGGTGGTCGTCGAGGATTACCTCGAAGGTCCCGAGTTTTCGTTCATGTGCTTCGTTTCGGGACACAAGGTGTGGCCGATGGCGCTGGCGCAGGACCACAAACGGGCCTACGACGGCGACGAGGGTCCCAATACGGGCGGTATGGGCGCCTATTCGCCCCTGCCGTTCGTGACGGCGGAGGACGAACGCTATGCGCTGGAGAAGATCATGCAGCCCGTGGCCGACGCAATGATCGCCGAGGGGTGTCCCTTCGAGGGCGTGCTCTACGGCGGACTGATGAAGACTGCGCGGGGTATCGAGGTCATCGAGTTCAACGCCCGTTTCGGCGATCCCGAGACCGAGGTGGTGCTGCCGCGCCTGAAGAGCGACATCGTCGACATCTTCTGTGCCGTGGCCGAGGGACGCGATACGCAGCTGGAGTGGCACGATTTCGCCGCGCTGGGCATCGTGCTGGCCTCGAAGGGCTATCCGGGCGACTACGAAAAAGGACACGAGATCAAGGGCCTGGACCGCGTCGAAGGGGCTGTTTATCACATGGGGACCCGGGCCGACGGCGGGCGGATTCTCACCAACGGAGGCCGCGTGCTGTTCGTGGTGGGCAAGGGCAGGGACCTGGCCGAAGCGCGGAGGAATGCGTTGGCCGACGTGGCCCGCATCGACTGCGACAATCTGTTCCACCGCACCGACATCGGCCACCGGGCTTTCGACGATTTGGAAAGATAATACGAGCGATATATGGCAAAAATAATCAGCGGAAAAGAACTTTCAGCGAAACTGAAACTTGAAATGGCGGACGAGGTGAAGACCTTCCCCGCGAAATACGGCCGTGTGCCCCATCTGGTTGTCATCCTCGTGGGCGAGGACCCCGGCAGCGTGAGCTATGTGACGGGCAAGGCCAAGGCTTCGGCCGAGGTGGGCATCCGCAATACCACGATCCGAAAGCCCGAGTCCGTTTCCGAGGCCGAACTGCTGGACATCATCACGGCCCTGAACCTCGACGACGAGGTGGACGGCATTCTGGTCCAGCTGCCCCTTCCGAAACATATCGACGAGGACAAGGTGATCGCCGCCATCGACAAACAGAAGGATGTCGACGGCTTCCATCCCCTGAACGTTGCGGCGCTGTGGCAGAAACAGCCCTGCACGCTCCCCTGCACCCCGAAAGGCATTCTCAAGATGCTGCGGGCCGCAGGCGTGGAGATCGCCGGCAAACGCGCCGTGGTGATCGGCCGCAGCAATATCGTGGGACTTCCCGTGTCGAAACTGCTCCTGGACGCGAACGCTACGGTGACGATGGCCCACAGCCGTACGCGCAACCTCGCCGAAGTGACGCGCGGGGCGGAGATTCTGGTGGTGGCCATCGGTCGGCCGAGGTTCGTCACGGCGGAGATGGTGTCGCCGGGCGCCGTGGTGATCGACGTGGGGGTGAACCGCGACCCGGAGACGGGCAAACTGTGCGGCGATGTCGATTTCGCGGCCATCGAACCCAAGGCCTCGGTGATCACGCCCGTGCCGGGCGGCGTCGGGCCTATGACGATCTGCTGCCTGATGGAGAACACGATCGAGTGTTTCCTCCGGCGAGCGGGCCGGTAGCCGGCGGAACGGAGCGAAAACTTCGGTTTTTTTGCGCCTCCGCTGAAAAAAATCAGCCGTTGACTCACGGGTCAACGGCTGATTTCGTTTTACAAGGTTTCTGTTATCAGAGTTTGATCGGTTCGGATATTTTGATATTGTCGAGGAACCAGCGGTTGGCTGTTCCGACTTCCCACTGCGTCTGCGTAATGGTGATCTTCGTATCCTTGTTGACCGTAATGCCCTTCAGGCTGACTTCGGCGCGAACCCATTCGAGCTTGTGACCATCCTCCCATCCCAGTTCGGGTATGTCGATCTGCACTTTGTCGCTGCCGTTCTCGAAGATGACGATCAGATTGACGGGGTCGATCTTGCCGGACCCCTGGCGCATTCCGCACCAGTCGAACGAGAGTGTCACATTGTCCTTTGCTTCGGGAACCCCGTCTATCGGAGGAAGAATGATACCTGCGTGATTGCCGGTCTTGCCGAATTTGAGGTAGTTCTGCTGGAGGTAGATGCGTTTGTTGTCGTTCTTGTCGTAGATAAACTTGTAACCGAGTTTTTCGACAGCGTCGAATGCCGTCACTCCATCGACAGTTACGGAGGTGAGCGCCGGAGCGTTTGCGCTGAGGTCGTCTGTTTCAACGCTCCGGCCTGCGCTGCCTGCTGCGGAATACGGTTCGAGCCATTCGAAGTTCTCCATGAAATAGACGATCTCGTTCAGGCCGTTGTCCTCGACATCGGTGGCCATGATGCGCTGTACAGGCTCGGCCAAACCGGCGTAGTAGCCGGTGACGGTTACGATATGGCCGGTCAGGGCGGAAAGGCCCAGGCTTGCCGGTGTGTCCACGACGCTGACCGAGTACTTGGCGTTCTCCGAAACGGTGAGGGTGCTGCCGTTGAAAACGCCCTTGACGGTGACGTAGCCCCGTTTGGAGGAGGTGTAGTCGTCGATCTTTGCGCTGATGTCCTCCGGTTCGGGGTAGTTCACCGCTCCGCCGGACAGAACCGTCACCTCGTCGCAGTCGATTACCGTAGCGAGTTTCTGCGAGTCGGACGACTTGGTGCCCAAGAGCGAAATCTTGTCGCCGACGGCAACCGTCGTGGCGTCCGAGACGAAGATATTGTCCGTGTTTTTGTCGTCGCTGATGACGAAGCCTTTGGTCGTCACGGCCACGACGATCGCCGACGGTACGGAAATGACCGTTTCGTCCGCCAGGGCGGCGAGTTCACCTGCCGTGTACTCCTTCACATCGCGGTATTTGTCTCCGTTCTGTGTGATGAGCACCTGTGCGCGGCTTGCAAGAGTCCGTCCCTTGAAGACGAGGGTGGCCTTGCGGGGATTGTCCTCCGCGCCGTCGCGCATGTTGTCGGTCACCGAAACCGTCACGTCCATGACGCCGGTTCCCGAGTCGGGCGTGACCGTCACCCAGTCGGGGACTTCCGTCACCCAGTCGGCGTCGGCATAGATGGTGATGATCTTTTCCGCCGCTCTTTCCGCTTCGAAATTCAAGGTGTTGGCGCTCGCCAGAACAGCTTCGGAAAGGTGGTCCTCATCCTTGTCGCAGCCCCAGAAGGAACACAGGGCCGCCATGAGGATCGGGGCTGTCATATATTTTACAAATCTCATAATCTTGTTTTTTAGGTTATTTCCGACTTAAAAATCGAGTCCGTCGCTCCACCCCGGATTCTGCGTGAGGTTCGGGTTGAGCGAACGCTCGCCGCTGGGAATCGGGTAGAGGTAATCGCGTTCCTCGTTGAACGGAGTGCGCAGATTCTCTACGGTTTTGTGATAGTAGACATAGCCTTTGTCCCCCTCGGAGAGAATGATGTCCGAACCGAGTTCGTATACCGAAACTCCTTCGCCGGCTTGGGGTTTGGTCTCTCCTGCCTTATAGAGAATCAGATCGGCCGTTTCTTTGCCCGCAAGCTTGTATTCGCCGGGGCCCGGGAAATACATGCCGGAAATGGCCTGGTCGATGCAATAGCCGGCTTTCCAGCGATACAGATCTTGAAGGCGGAAACCCTCCTGGATCAGCTCGACGGTTCGTTCGCGGCGGATTTCCAGAATGGCGTTTACGATTTCGTTGGAGCCGGTCACATTGGGATAGCCGTACTCCTCGGACGAAAGATACCAGTCGGGTTGTTTGTCGAGATCCCTCATGGTGAGGGCCGGCATCCCCACCCGGCTTCGGATTTCGTTGACGGTGATATTCAGATCATCAGGCGAGAGCGATCCCAGTTCGGCCTTGGCTTCGGCATAGTTGAGCAGCACTTCGGCATAGCGGAAAACCGGCATGTCGCAGGTCGAACGGTCGTTGCGGTCGATCTGTCCTCCCGAGGCCGTCGTGTCCTGAACGAATTTGATGGGTTGGTAGCCGGTGATCGTGACGCCGAGATCGGGACCCTGCACCCGTTTGGCGCCGATGCGCTTGTAACCCGGGGTGCGGATCGACTGCGCCAGGCGCGGGTCGCGGTCCTTCACCTCCTCGGTGAAAGGCATTGTTTGCCACTCTGTCTTAAATTTGTCGGTGAATGCCGTGCCGTCCTTCATCAGGTACATGTTGATGAATTTGCGGGTGTAGCCCGGGCGGCCCTGTGTCGGCAGCAGCGTGTAGGCCGTCGCATTGTGGTAGACCTGGGCCTCGTAGCTGTTTCGGATGGCGAGGATATACTCTTCGGTGCTGGCATTCTCCTGTGCGAAGAGCATCATGTAGTCCTTGTCCGGAGTTTTGGTGGAGTAGAGCTTGTAGGGACCTTCGTCGATGATCGTTTTGGCGGCCTTGGCGGCTTCCTCCAGATAATAGGTGTAGTCATGTCCTTCGAGGTTGATGCCGTGGTATTTGCGGTAGGTTCCCTCGAAGAGGCAGAACCGCGCTTTCAGCGCCAGCGCCGCCCATTTGTTGACGCGGTAGGTCGATATATCCTCCGTAAGACCGCCGCTGTTGATGGCTTCGTCGATATCCTTGATCATATTGGTCATGATCAGTTCGCGTGAATCGCGCGGTTTGTAGAGCGCTTCGTCGGCCGAGCCGAGCTGCACCTCGTACCAGGGCACGTCGCCGAAGCGTTTCACCTTGTCGAAATAGAAGGCGGCGCGGAAGAATTTGGCCAGGGCCGTATACTCGGTCACAGCCTTCTTGTCCTCGCATTGATCGACATATTCCAGCAGGGTGTTTATGCGGCGCAGGTTGCCCCACGACCAGCCGCCGCCGGTGTTCGGAACGGTGCGCTTGTCGCCTCCGTAGAGAACATCGGAGAGGGTCATCTGAACGAGCAGGTCGTTCTGCTCATCGTAGGGCGTCTTGTCCAGCAGGTTGTCGTAAAAGGGGTTGGAGAAGAGTTCCAGATCGCTTCTCGTCTTGAAATAGTCGAACTGCGTCACCCGATCCAACGGTTCTTTGTCCAGCAGGGAGTCGCAGGCCGATAATCCTGCAATCAGCGTTGCTGCCAGTATGATTAATCGCTTCATGGTATTCGGATTTTGAAATTATTAGAAGGTGATGTCGATGCCGAACATGAACGTCTTGGCCCACGGATAGTAGGCGTTGTTGTTCACGCCGGAACGGTTGATAGCCGCTTCGGGATCGACGTACTTGGAGTTCTTTTTGAGCGGCGACCAGTAGCAGAGGTTCTCGCCCGAGAAATAGATGCGGATCTGGTCGATGCCGGCCTTCTTGGTGAGGGTCGCGGGGATCGTGTAGCCGACGGTCAGGTTTTTCAGGCGCAGGTAGCGGATATTTTGCAGGTAACGGTCGTTGACCTTGCTCAGATAACCTCCCGATGAAGAATAGGCTCTTGCGCGCGGGAAATAGGAGTTGGGATTGTCCTCCGCCCATACCTTGCCGAGGAAATCCGTCGGGAGGTAGGAGAGGTAGGGATAGGAATAGCAGCCCCAGAAAGGCATCATTTCTCCGTGGGGATACCAGTAGTGGTTGCCGGTTCCCTGGAAGAAGACCGAAGCGTCGAAGCCCATCCAGCGGATCGAGGCGTTGATGCCGTAGGAGAGCGTCGGGAGCGAGTTGCCCAGGATCGTCCGGTCGCCCGGCTTGTCGACGGTGTCGTTGCCGACTCCCCAGACGCCGTTGCCGTCGAGGTCGACGAACTTCAGGTCGCCGGCCTGCCAGCCGCCGGTCAGATGGCCCGTGCTGTAACTCAGGTCGACCTCTTTGGCATAGGCCTGCGCCTCTTCGGTGGTCTTGAAGAACCCGTCGGTCTTGAAGCCCCAGATTTCGCCGATCTCCATGCCGACGTAATAATCTCCCTTTGTCAGGTTGGTCAATGACTTGTTCGGGTTGTTGTCGTATTTGGTGATGACGCTCTTGTAGTCGCTGAGGTTGAAACCGACGCTGTATTCGAACGGTTTGCCGGCGAGTTTGAACTGGTCGCGCCAGCTGACGGAGAGTTCATAACCCTTCGTGCGCAGTTCGGCGGAGTTCATGCTGGGCGAATCGGCCCCGTATACGCCGGGCAGCGCCATTCCGTCGGTCAGCATGTCCTTCGTGTCGCGGATGTAGACGTCGCCGGTGAAGTTGAGCCGGTTGTTCAGCATGGTGAGATCCAGACCCAGGTCCCACTGCTGGGCGGTTTCCCAGGTCAGGTCGGAGGCTACGGGGGCGCCCAGCGAGGAGTATTTGCCCTTTATGCTGCCGTCGAAGGTGTAGTTGCTGAAATCCTTGTTCGTGATCAGGCGCATGTAGGTGTAGTAGGACGACACGTTCTGGTTGCCCAGGCTGCCGAACGAAGCGCGCAGCTTGAGGTTGTCCACCAGGTCTTTGGCGTTGCCGAAGAACGGCTCCTCGGAGATGCGCCATCCGGCCGATGCCGAGGGGAACAGGCCCCAGCGGTTGCCCGGTGCGAAACGCGATGATCCGTCGTAGCGTCCGCTCACCTCGAAGAGGTAGCGCCCTTTGTAGTCGTAGTTGATACGGGCGAAGAAGCCTGCCAGGGCGTATTCGTTCTGGCCGCCGCCGTAAGCGCCCTCCGTGGGAGAGCCCGTTGCCAGATTCAGGTCGTCGAGGTTTATGGAGGAGAGGTTGATGCCTGCCACCGAGACGTTCTTGCTGGACCACGTTTCGTAGTTGAATCCGGCGGTTGCCGACACGTGGTGCGCCTCGCCGAACGTTTCGTCGTAGTTGGCGTAGACGTTGGCCGAATAGTAGTTGCGCGTCTGAACCACTTCGTCGAGCTGGTTCATGCCGGCGCCCGTGTCGTAGGCGAGCAGCGGCCCGTCGGGGTATTCGCGGTAGTTCATTGCGGAACTGCGGCTCGTATTGCGGTTCTGGTAGAGGCGGTAGGTGAAGTCACCCGTGATGCTCAACGTCTTGAACGGCGTGATGACCAGGCGTGTCGTGTTCGAGAAGTCGTTCGAGCGGTCGACGTTGCGGTGCGTGCCCTCGTTGAGCAGGATGTGGCGTCCGTTGGCGATCTTGTAATCGAGATACGGCGTGCTGTAAAGCCACGATCCGTCGGGGTTCTTCATGGGGAAGTTGGCCAGTGCGTGGCGGGCGCTGTAAGCGATGGTGTTGTCTACGCTGCCGTCTCCCAGAGACTTGTAATTCGACGAGAAGAACGACGTGTTGTTCGAGAGCGTTGCCCACCGGTTGATCCGAAAATCGAGTTTCGCACGCAGGTTGTACTTGTTATACACGTCGGGATGTGCGCGCTGAATACCTTCCTGGCGGTCATAGGCGCCCGAGACGAGGTATTTGATGTCCTTCGTGCCGCCGCTGAGCGAGATGTTGTGCTGCTGCACGGGCCGACGCTGCTGGAAGAGCATGTCCCACCAGTCGTAGTTGCCGTAGTAGACCCACTGTTTGCGGCCGTTGCGGATCTCTTCGACGACCCACGGACGGTCGGGATGCTCGGTCCTGTCGTTCACGCGCGCCAGCAGCTGCTGCATGTCGTGATCGTTGTATTTGACATAGTTCGTTCCGGAGTCGGCCTGCCAGAACTTGTTGACCGTATAGACCGACCAGTAACCGCGGTTCTCGTAGTCGGTCGAGGTCGTGGCCTCCTCCCAGCCGAAACGGCCGCTGTAACGCACCGTCGCCTTGCCGTCCTGGGCCGAGCCGTTCTTGGTGGTGACCAGGATGACGCCGAAGGCTGCGCGGGCGCCGTAGACGGCTGCCGCCGAAGCGTCCTTGATGACCGAGATCGACTCCACGTCGTTGGGGTTGACGCGGTTCAGGTCGCCCACCACGCCGTCGATCAGCACGAGCGGGTCGGCCGAGTTGATCGAGTTGACGCCGCGGATGTTGATCGCCGGCGTGCTGCCGGGTTTACCCGAGGAGGTGGTGATGTTGAGACCCGCTACGGAACCCTGCAACATGCTGCCCAGCGAATGGGTGACGCGGTTTTCGAGCTCCTTGCTCCCTACGGTCGCAACGGCGCCGGTCAGGTTGACTTTTTTCTGCGTACCGTAGCCGATTACGACGGTTGCATCGAGCATGATGGCGTCCTCTTGCAGGTAGATCGTGATGCTGTTCCGGCTTGAGGGAACCGTCACTTTCTGGGGCAGGTAACCCAGGCAGGTGACCTGGAGAACGGCTTCTCCCGACGGAACCTGGATTTTGAAGGTGCCGTTTTCAGAGGTTGTGACGCCTTTGGTCGTACCATCGACCAGAACGGCTACACCCACGAGCGGCTGTTGATTGGCGTCGAGGACTTTTCCCGACACCTCCCTGTTCTGGGCCGAAAGGGCTGTTATTCCCCCTCCCAATACCAGAAGAAGAGATAGAACCAGTGGTCTTAATACTCTCATAAGATCTGTGTTTGTTGGTTAGTAAATGATGATTGTGGTTGGGTATGTAGCGAAAATCACTTGCGGCGGTAGGCATCCGTGGAGAATGCTTTCGGCCGCTGCATGTTTTCGGTCCACTCGTTTCCGAATTCGTCCTTGACGGTGATCACAAGGTCGGTGTCCGCATCGTCCGCCTTCACCTTGAAGAAGTGCGTGAACTTGTCGGTGATGAACGACGGGGTCGACTTGAGTCTCGCGTTGTTGAACCGCTTGACCGAGAGCGCCGCGATATGGAGCGGGTCGTAGGCCCAGACTTCGGTGTAGGGCAGCGTCTTGCGGTTTTCGTCGACGACGCTCAACGTCCAGTCCGAATTCCAGTTCCAGATGTTGATCAGCACCTCGTTGTCGTTGTTCTGCGGATAGGCGTTGACATATTGCATATAGGCGTTCTTGACCGAAGCGGAGATGTCGGAAGGCATCAGCGGAACGTCGGCCATCGAAAAATGCACGTTGTTCAGGTCGTAGCTGCGGAACTGGTACTCTTCGGGCCATCCGGTCGATTTGTAGAGACATTGGAAATCGGTTCCCGTGACATCCCAGATGCCGTAGCCGCCCGGAGTTCCGTCGGTTCCGATGTGGATTCCGGGTGTGAGGTTGCCGGACCACCACCACGAAGCGCATACCGAGCCGGAGTTATACTCCCGGAAGTTATGCCCGTCCACGATCGGAGCGTCGGGCGTCACGTTGAAAAGTTTGTGGGTATGCCCCGTCACGAAACGGACGGTATATCCGTCGAGGATGTCGAAAAGCCGCAGGGTGTTGACCGGATCATGGTCGATCTTGAATCCCGATGTGGTCGGATAGAACACCTGCGCATGCATGGCAACGACGACGGGGGTCGTCTTGGCCACGTGCGACAGGTCTTTCGCCAGCCAGTCCAGCTGCTCGGCGGAGAGGCTCTTGACATAGTTGCGGGATTCGGTTCCGTCGTAGCTGCTGCAATCGATGTCGTCCATGACGACGTAATGGACCTTGCCGATGTTGAACGAATAGTAGGTCGGGCAGATCTGATCCACATATTTGACCGCCGCATCGTAGTCCGACCTGGTCTGGAAGTCGTTGTCATGGTTGCCCATGGTGTGGAAGATCTGCAGATTCTTGATCTGGCTGTTGACGGTGTTCAGGTACTGGGGGAAATAGTAGCTGTTCGAATACCAGTAGAGGTCCCAGGTCATGTCCCCGAGGGTGAGCGCATACATCTTCTCGCCCTTGTGGCGGGTCATGTAGTCCGTAAGGTCGGAGGTGAACTGGGCGAACTGTCCCAGGTCGCCCGTTCGGTTGGCGAGGTGCATGTCGCCCAGCATGAAGATCTTGTAGGAGTCCTGTCCGTCGACCTTTTCGAGCTTGAAGTCGGCCCGTTCGACGACGTCGGCGCTGTTTTTGAGCGCGCGGTGGAACTGCGGGAGCACCCCGACGGACGGAACTTCGTAGCCGCTCGGGACGGAGATGAAGACATATCCCCACTTTTTGGCCGATTTGAGCTGGTAGATGCCCTTTTCGTTCGTGACGGTCACCTCCGCGCCGTCGGAGACCACGACGTTCTCCACGCCGACGCCGGCCGACGACACGATCCCGTAGACCGTGGTGCCTGCATCCGGTTTGAAATCTATGTCTTCGACGATGTTGATGTAGATTCTTCCGAACGATTTTTTGCGCGCGTCTCTTTTGACGAAGATTTTGTAGTAACCCGTTTTACACCCGTCGGCCAGGCGTACGGTGAAACTGTCGGAAGAGGTGTTGACGATGGGGCAGACGTAGGAGATGCCTGCGTCCGACTCAAGAATGAATGTGTCTGTGGTCAGGGGCGATTTCCCCCCCCCACTTACGGCGAAAGTGCACTCGCCGCCTTCGGTGACGTCTACCGACCCCGGAACCGTGAATTGCACGTCGAAATTATCCGCGGGGGTCTTTTCGTCATCGCTGCCGCCGCAGGCGAAGAGTTGCGAGACGGCGATGAGTGCCAGTAACAGATACTTTAATACGTTTTTCATTTTAAGTTCTTCGATTATAATTTTTTTATTTGTCCGCGTTTTGTAAATCCGGTTGTTTGGACACCTCGAAGGCCCGGAAAGACCCGGTCGGGGACTCCGTCCCGAAGTCTCCGTTTGCGGCCCTGCCGGCCTTCGCATCTCCCATTATATATATGGTAACCATCTGTTTACCGTGTCGCTTCTGTCTGAAAAACTTTTCAAATATAACTTGTTTGTGTTTCGATTGTGTTTCGAATACATTTCAAAATTAAACTTATTTTATTAAAAAACAAAATCGAATGATTTTTTTTGCAAATAAAAAATTTTAATTTTTAGTCGTGTTTCGTTTGGTAGATTTGCCATTTCCCTTTCATCTCTTTTTCGTTGCCCTTGATTCGTGGAATGGTTGTGAAGCGAAACTGTCGGGCGTCTGTTTTTCGGCGACGGCAGTTCGGAAAACGGCGTGGCGGAGAAGAGTGGCGGGCGGAACCGGAGGTGTTGTCGGAACCGGTCCCGGCCGCTCGGGGCGGGCTGTCGCCTGCGCCGGGAGCGGCAGTGTGGCGGACGGATTCCGGCGCAGGCCGAAAAGACGCTCGCAGAGGTGAGTTCCGGAGGCTATGAACGCCAGGAGGCGGTGAGCTGTTCGGGGAGCGGAACCGAGGAGTCGCGCCGCCAGACCATCGCCCGGTCGGCGGCCGCGTCGCCCGTGCCGAAGTCGAAGCGGTCTGCGGAAACGAACCTCGCCGGAACGTCGCCAGCGAACCCGAAGCGTCCGTAAAATTCCCGGAGCCACTCCTTGCCGGGCGTCGGGATGAGGAACGCCGCATCGTCGCCGCGCTCCGCGATGAGCCGCATCGCTTCGCGCATCAGCTGCGAAGCCAGTCCGCGTCCCCGGAACGCCGGGTCCGTCGCTACGCCATAAATATAGGTCGTGCGGCCCAGCTCCGTCCGGAACGGCAGGAGGTGGAGCATCGCCGCCATGCGGCCTTCGGCCTCGGCCGTCAGCATCCGGCGGCGGGAGTAATAGCGCATGATGAACGAGTCGGCGAACTGTTCGTCGTCGCCGAAGGCCTTTATCCAAAGCTCTTTGCAGGCCACTTCGTCGGGGTGCATGCAGATCGCCGCGAATTTGTGCTGGAGGAACGCCGGGTGGTAGGAGAGTTTGGCCTGCCGCAGTCCGTCCAGCCCGAGGTCCTCCTCGCGGTTGATCAGCGTGAAACGTTCGGGGAGGTGCTGCGCGAAGAGTTTGTTGATGATCGTGAAAGCGCCGTCGAACTCCGTGTCGGCTTTCTCTACATGGGTGTCGAAGGTGTGGTTGTTGACCGCCGAGCCGTAGGTGAAGGCCGCGAGGCGGTCGCCGACGTAGATGCAACCGCCGATCAGCCCCAGTTCTTCGAAATGTTCGAAGGCCCGCTGCATGGCCCGCTGCTCGGCGCACAGCTCCGAGGTGTGACCTTCGTGGGCCTTGCGCCATTCGCGTTCGAGGGCCATGCACTCCCCGAAGCGGTCGGGCGTCAGCTCTTCGTAGCGGTAGTCGGGATATTCGGCCGTGAAGCGGTTGATGTGGTTGCGCTTGGGCTGATAGCGGCGTCCGGCAAGGTTGCGAAGATCGTCGGCGTTGTAGACGTAATCCTCCAGCGCGCGGTCCGACTCGAACGCGAAATGGCAGGGAACGATCCGGCGGATCGTGTCGCGGCCTTCGTCCGTCAGGCCGATGATCCGCAGCCGCTGTCCGTGGGCGTGGGCGTCTTCGCGCAGGAGGGGGAGGATCGGGCCGAAGTCGCCCTCGCCGACGGGCTGCATGTAACCGATGCGCTCGCCGCCGTCGATCTGGAAGCGGATCACCAGGAATCCGCCGATCTCGGCCCACGCGCTGTGGAACACCGCCTGCCAGCAGTACATGTTGGCGAAGGCGAGGTCGCAGTTGCAGATGCCCGAGGGCATGGTATAACGCTCGATGACCGCCCGGTCTTCGAGGCGCACGGGTTTGAATTCAATCATTTGCCGTATAGCTCTTTTTCTCGATATGGGTGTAATACTGCTGGACCAGCGCCCGGAAATTCTGTGCCAGACTGTCGGCGGCCGGGGTGGCCGGGCATTCCTGCACATCCATGTCCGAATCGTCGAGCACGATTGCGCCTTCGCCGGTCAGCGCGCGGAACCGTCCGTCGTAGCTGACCGACCAGCGGGGCCGCTGCGGTTCGTTCAGCACGTCGCGCCCGAATGCGAAATAAGGCTTCCGGTTGCCCGTGAGCCCCAGCAGGGTGGGCATGATGTCCAGTTGCTGCGTGATCTCGCCGACCTCGCCCCGCAGGGCGCCGTCGGGGGTGTAGATGAAGCCGATGACGTGCATGTTGCCCGGGTAGGAGCGCGTCTCCTCCGCGAATTTCTCCGACGACACGTGGTCGGCCACGAAGACGAAGATCGTGCGGCGGAACCACTCCTCGCCGCCGAAACGCTGGAAGAAGAGGCGGAACGCCCGGTCGTCGTAGGCGACGCCCTTGTGAATCCGGGTGTAGCCCTCGGGCTGCGTCGCGGCGTACTTTTCGGGTACGACGAACGGGTGGTGCGACGAGAGGGTGAACAGCGCGGCGAAGAAGGGTTCGGGCATCGCCGTCAGCTCCTCGCCCGTGAATTGCAGGAACTCTTCGTCCCAGATGCCCCAGTAGCCGTCGAAATCCCTTGTTCCGTGCTTCGCCTCGTAGTCCTCGCGGCTTACGAGCCGCTCGACGCCTGCCGAACGGGCATAGGCCCCGAAGCCCATCGAGCCGCGTTCCGAGCCGCAGAAGAAGGCCGTCGCATAGCCTTTGTCCGCCAGCATGGCGGGCAGCTGGCGGCTTTCGCCCAACGATTGGGGCATCAGTACGAACGGCGTGCGGAACGAGGGGATGCTTCCCAGCACCGAGGGCATGGCCTGGATCGAACGCGAGCCGTTGGCGTACATCCGTTTGAATGTCAGACCGTTGCGCATCAATGAATCGAGGAACGGCGTGAAGCCTTTTTCCGGGAGGTCGGCGTAGAGTTCCGGATGGAGGAACGCGGAGTGCTCGGCCGACATGCTCTCCATGATGAAAATCATCACGTTGCGGCCCGTGAGATCGACCGCCGCGCTGTCGGCGGGCTGGTGCACGGGCGTGAAGCGCTGGGGCAATTCCTCCGGGGTGAAATATTTCCTGTATTTGACGCTTCCCGCGCTGCCGATGGTGCGCAGGATGCAGAACGGGTTGCTTAAAATCAGATTGGCCTTGCCGCTGTCCGCCGTGTAGAGCATGGCGTTGGAAAGGGTGATCGGACGGGTCATGCGGGTCATGCCGCCGCGCATCCCGGCGACGCTCAGCCCCGCCGCGAGGGCGAAGACGGCTGTGCCGCCGGCATAGTAGGCCCAGCCGCGGCTGAAAACGCTCTCCTCGTGCGTCCGGCGGCGGTAACCCCACGCCAGCAACGCCACGAGTCCCGCCCACAGCAGTACGAGATACCAGTTTTCGGCCATGAACTTTCCGGCCAGCTGCAACGAGTTGTCGTTGTCGGCGAAGAAAATTTCGTCGGCCGTGAAACGTTTCTGCGTGTAACGGAAGTAGACCGTGTCAGCGAGGTTCGCGGCTGCGATCAGCACGGCGTTGACGATCACGTAATACCAGAACAGCATGCCCCGGTACCAGCGCCGTTCGCGCAGGTGCAGGGGCAGGAGCGACAGCAGGATGAACACGCCGTCGGCATAGACGACCGATACGGTGTCGAATTTCAGCGACCCGGCCACGAGCTGCCCCAGTTCACTCCACACCGGCGGACCGAGCAGGGCGGCGTTGTAGACCCAGAACGCCGCGCGGCAGAGCATCAGCGCCGCGTAGAGCAGTGCGATGCGCCACACGAGCAGCGCCAGCGGCGTATGGAGCAGGCGTTTCATCCTCTATTCGCAGGCTTTCAGCGACATGTCGAGCGACTTGATCTGGTGCGTCAGCGCGCCCACCGAGATGAAGTCGACGCCGCACTCGGCATAGTCGCGCATCGTGTCGAGCGTGATGCCGCCGCTCGATTCGGTCTCGCAGCGTCCGGCGACCTTCTCGACCGCCCGGCGGGTCATTTCGGGGGTGAAGTTGTCGAACATGATGCGGTCGACGCCGCCCGCCGCGAACACCTCGTCGATGTCTTCCAGCGTGCGGACCTCGCACTCGATGGGGATCGTCTTGCCTTTGGCCGCGAGGTATCGGCGCACACCTTCGATCGCGGGGCGGATGCCGCCGGCGAAGTCGATGTGGTTGTCCTTCAGCAGGATCATGTCGAACAGCCCCATGCGGTGGTTCTCGCCGCCGCCGATCTTCACGGCCATCTTGTCCAGCACGCGCATGCCGGGCGTGGTCTTGCGCGTGTCGAGGACCTTGGTACGGAGTCCCTCCAGCCGCTTGACGTAAACGGCGGTCTGGGTCGCCACGCCGCTCATGCGCTGCATGATGTTCAGCAGGATGCGCTCGGCCTGAAGCAGCGAGCGCAGGCGTCCCGAGACGTAAAAGGCCACGTCGCCGGGCGCGACACGGTCTCCGTCGTGCAGGATCTGTTCGAATTTCATTTCGGGATCGAGGCGTTGCAGTACGAGTTGCGCGATTTCGATCCCGGCGATCGTGCCCTCCTGCTTGCACAGCAGGCGCATGCGTCCGTGTTCGTCGGCCGGGATGCACGAGAGCGACGTGTGGTCGCCGTCGCCGATGTCCTCCCGGATGCAGAGTTCGATCAATTCATCTACGAAAGGTTTGTATTCGGGTTTCATGGTTCGTGGATATTTATTCTTTGATAATCAGTCGTCCTTCGTATATTACCTGAAAAACGCCGGCGCAGGTGAAGCTGACCCGGCAGTCAACGCCGTCGATTGCGCCTGTGAGATTGGTGATTTTATAGCGTTCGACGGGCTGGTAGCTCGATCCTCCGCCTTCATTGTTCTCTTTGAGGGCGGAGGGAATGATCTCCTCCCTAACAAAGTTGAGCGACTTGTCGCCCTTCGGGGTGTAGGTGACCGTTTGGAGCCGCATTTCCACGCCCGGCATGTTGGCCGCGAAGCGCGTTTTGTGCATGTAGAGGGAGAAACTCTCCGGACCGCCTGCGAATTCGAACCAGGCTTCCGGGTCCGTAAACGTTTCGCCTTTGGCGTCGGTCACGGTCGAGGTGCCGTAAAAATGCAGGTTGACACCTTGCAGGTATCCGTTTTCGATGCCGTCATTGGTTGTGGCGTAACGGACTTTGGGTTCGCCGTCGTCGTCGTTGCAGGCAGCGAAAGCTGCGGCGGCGAAGAGGAGGAAGAGGATTTTTTTCATGTGTCGGTATTTGTTAGATGTTTATATTCAGGGTGATGCCAAATGTCCGGGGGCGTCCGCGCTGGACGAACTCGTTGCCGATTGACTTGAAATAGAAGACGTCGTAATGCGCTCCCCCGAGGTTGCGGCCCCAGATGTCGAGCGAATAGTGCTTGTGCTCGAACCGCACGGAGGCGTCTGCTAACGCATAAAAGGGCTGCGAAAGTGTGTTCTCCTCGTTCCACCAGATGCGCCCCGCGCAGCGGACTCCCGCTTGCAGGACCACGTCGCCGAGCCACTTGACGCCCGTGGGCAGGGTCCATGCCGCCTGGGCCGAGAGGGTGTGTTGCGGGGCGTAGGGGATACGGTTGTCCTTGAAATCCTCGATGCCGTTGTCGTAACGCACGAAACGGGCGTCGGTGTATCCGTAGGCCGTGTTGATCTCCAGCGACCGCCACGGCGCGAATTGCAGGGCCGCTTCGGCTCCGACGCTGCGCGTGCGGCCGGCATTGGTCATCATGCGGCCCGTGCTCTGTCCCTCCGGGAAGATCGTGAGCTGTTGGTCGCGGACATCAATGTAAAATACCGCGAAATCGCCCCGCACGGCGCCGTCCATGCACGAGAAGTGGCCGCCCAGTTCGTAGTTCCAGCTGTATTCCGGCTCGTAGGACATCAGGTCCGCTTCGTCGTACTGCGAACCGGCCATCCGCCATTTGAGCTTTTCGCTCAAGATGTCGGAGAACATCTGCGTGTTGAATCCCCCGGCCTTGTAGCCCTTGGCTACCGAAATATAGAGGTTGCGCACTTCGTCGAAAGCGTAGAGCAGCGAGACCTTCGGCAGCACTTCGCAGTAGGTGTGGGCGATGCGGTTCCCCTCGTCGATCGAGATGCGTTTCGGCGCGGGCGCGCCGCCCTCCTTGCTGACGAAATAATCCATGTCGGTCCGGCTGTGGTAGGCCAGCGACGTGTGTTCCACGTCGAAACGGATGCCGGCCGTGAGCCGCCAGCGGCCCAGCCGCAGGTTCGACTCGTGGTAAACGGCGCCTCCGTACACGGGCATACGGAAATCGGAGTAGAGCGGCAGTTCATCCGCGGAGATCGAGTATTCCTCGTTCCAGATCGCGCCCAGATGCTCGTTGGCGTTCTTGACGATCAGCTCCTCGATGCCCGTGCGTTTGAAGTGCACCGGGGCTTCCATCACGCCGTGGCGGTAGAAACCGAAGGCGCCCAGCAGCCAGCCGTAGCGCCGTCCGTCGTGCGAACGGAAAACGATGTCCTCGGTCAGGGCGTGTTCGCGCCGGGCCTGCCGGAGCGTGAACCAGGGTTCGGGCGTGAAGTCCTGGTCGAGCGTCATCTCGTCGTCGGAGTACTGGTACGAGGTGATCGACGAGACGGAATATTTCGCGGCGTCGTAGCGCACCGTGAGTCCGTCGCTGACCGTTGTGCGGCGGTAGGACGACGGGTCGTTATAGCTGATCTGGCCGTTGCGGATGACGGTCTTGCCGTCGCGCACGATGTCCTCGCCGGCGTAGGCGTAGGGATAACCTCCCTGGTCGAGCGCCGAGAACGAGAAGGTGTTGTCGATGCGCACTCCCCGGTTGTTGCGCCACTGCGTTTTCCAGCGTCCTCCGCCCAGACGCTCCCAGTCGCATTTCTCGCCCGTGCAGTCGTTGTCGAAGAAGCCGCCCGTGTGGGTGAAATAGCCCGTCACGGCCATTCCGAGGTCGGGCGAGAGCTTGTAGTAGGACGATGCCCGGAAGCGGTAGGAATTCCCGCTGCTGTATTCGGCCGTCAGCCGCACGCCCTCGTAGGTGAGCGGCGAGAGCGTGTAGACGTTCACCACGCCGCCCATCGTGTTGCGGCCGTAGAGCGTCGACTGGGGTCCGCGCAGGACCTCGATGCGTTCGGCGTCGGCCAGCTCCGTGTCGAAGTTGTCCTTGTTGAGCACCGGGACGTTGTCGATATTCAGCCCGATGACCGGCTGGTCGATGCGCGCGCCGAGGCCCCGCACGTAGATCGACGAGGTCATGCGCGAACCGTAGTCCGGGGCGTGGAAGTTGGGAACCGTTTGCGAGAGGTTTTTCACCGCCCCGATGCGGCCCCGTTCGATGGCGCGGCCGCCGATGATCGACGCCGCGACGGGCTGCGAACGCAGCACGAGACCCTGCTTGATGGCCGTCACCTGCACCTTGTCTACCACGATCACCGTGTCGGCCGTCTCCGTGTCCGGCGCCGGGCCGTCGCCGCCCGCGGTGCGGGCCGCGGCCGCGGAGGCCAGCAGCAACAGGGGTATGACGAGCGATTTGCGGTGCATGTATCGGTTGCGGTTATCGGGAGTACAAAGTAACGGTTTTATTTCGGTCGGTGCAATCCTAATTTATGAGGAGGCGCGTCACATCCCGTCGGGATCGACGTAGCCCGCCGCGAGGGCGTAGACCACCAGTCCGGCGGCGGTGCGGATGCCGAGCTTCTCCATGATGTTGCGGCGGTGGGAGATCACGGTCGTCAGGCCGATTCCCAGCCGGTCGGCGACCTGCTTGTTGATCAGTCCGCCGGCGATGAGCGTCAGCACTTCGGCCTCGCGCTCCGTGAGCGGCTGCGCGGCCTGCGGCTGGAGGGGCAGGGCGTGTTCCGGTCGGCGGACGCTGTGTTGCAGTCGCATGAGCGAGTGCACGAAACGCTCCTCGTCGGTCTGCACGTCGATGCAGTGCACCCCGGCGGGCGTCTGTCCGTTTGCGAGGACGATGGTTCTGTGGCTGCGGGCGCGGAAGAAGGCGTTGTGCGCCGCGAAGAGCTGCGCCGTGACGAAATAATGGATGAACCGCTCCGGATCGGCCTCCGCAAATTCCTGAAAGTTGCCGAACAGTTCCACGTCGGCGGCCGGGGCCGCTTTTTCGAGGATGGAGCGCAGCCCCACGCCTACGAGAACGTTGGCGGTCAGGATGGCTATGACGGGGCGCTGCTGCATCATTCGTGGTGGTAGGGTTCGTTGTTGAGGATGGTGAAGGCCCGGTAGATCTGTTCGGCGAAGATGGCCCGCACGATCTGGTGGGAGAAGGTCATGCGCGAGAGCGACAGCCTGCCGTCGGCGCGTGCGTAAACTTCGTCCGAGAAGCCGTAGGGACCGCCGATGACCAGTACCAGGCGTTTCACGCCGCTGTTCAGCCGCTTTTGCAGCCACAGTGCGAACTCCACCGAACGGTATTCTTCGCCGCGCTCGTCGAGCAGCGTCACGTAGTCGCCGTCGGCAAGCTGGCGCAGGATGGCCTCGCCTTCGGCCGTGCGCTGCTGTCGGACGGTCATGCTTTTGGTGTTGCGCACGTCGGGCAGCGCGGTGACGGCGAACCGGCAATAATGATTCACGCGCCGGGCATACAGTTCCACCAGCGCGGCGATCTCTTTCGAGTCGGTCTTTCCTATGACGATCAGCTCTATGGTCATTGCGTTCCGCCTGTGCGTCGGTCGGGCACAGTACGGCGCAAAGATAGCCTTTTTATTCGGTTCGGGCAAATCGTTTTTCCCGTCCGGAAACGGCGATGCCGCGCTTCGGGGCGCGGCATCGGGGCTTCGGGGCCGGGGGCGCTATCCGAACAGTTCGTTCAGCACACGGGCAAGACGGTATCCGGCATTGCGGATCTGGCGCTCGATCAGCGGCAAGGCCTCGTTCAGGAAATCCTGTCCCAGCCGCTGGCCGGGCTTCGCCCATTCGAACTGCGCCTCGCACACGATGGCGTTGTCGTGGAGCCAGTCGCGCGGCGTTCCGGCGGCTACGGCCTGCTTTTCGTCTTTCGGAAGGCGGTCCAGCTCATCGGCCCACTCGCTGACCGACCAGATGCGCGTGGTGGTGATGATCTCGTTGTCCCAGACGCTGTGGATGGGGAATTTGTGCGGCTTGTGGTACTTGTCCTCGAACAGCACGTCGTATTTCGTGTCGTGCGTCGTGTACTTGATGTGCGCCGGGCAGTGCATGTCGCCCACCAGATGGATGATGTACTTGAGGTTGACCTCCACGGCCGAATCGGTGAGGCTGCGGTAGTTCTTCAGGTTCTCGATGGCCTGCTCCAGTCCGTGGATGGCGTTGCCGCCCGTCGCGAGCATCGAATCCTCGTAACGCAGTCCGGCGTTCACGGGCACGGTGTGCCAGTTGTTGGTGAACTTGTACTCGGGGGTGTGGCGGTATTCGTCCATCCACTTGGCGAAGTAGACGATCGAGTGGCCCCCGAGGTACTTCTCGATGCGCTTTTTGGCTTTTTTCGTCAGATTGCGTTCGGCGATCTTGGCGATCGTCTCGTGGCCTTCGCGTCCCCATCCGAAGACGCTCCCCGTGTTGAGCAGGCCGGCGAAGAGCAGCAGTAACAGCAGTTTTTTCATTGGGTTGTCGTATTTACAGGTCCGAATTCCACTCGCCGTCGGTGTCGGAGTAGATCACCGGACGGGACTTTTCGACCGATTTGAGCCACTGGTAGGCCTTGTACATATTGTAACCGTTGCCCGAAGGACCGCCCAGGGAGTAGGCGATGACGCAGGTGAAATTGCGCGAACGGTAGTACATCGCCTTCACGCGTTCGAGGTAGTCGCCGACAAGCCGAGGGTCGTTCGACGGCGTGCCTCCGACGGTGCGGTCGCCGCTCCGCTCCGGGGCGTTGATGTTGGCCCGGTCGATGACGTAAAGGCCCAGAGAGTCGCACAACTCGTAGAACCATGCGGGCTGCGGATAGTCCGGGCAGATGGTGTTCTTTCCCTTGGCCTTCAGGGCTTTCAGCTCCGCGAGCGTCGTCTTGCGGTCGGCGGCGGCGTTGTATCCGGCCTTGACGGGTTTTAGCTCCTTGCCCAGCCGCATGATGCGTCCGTCGACGAGTTCGGTCTTGCCGAAGCCGATCTTCAGGGGCATATATTCCTTGTAGACTCCGTTGCGGCGCGTGAAAAGCATCACCTTGTAGAGGGGCGGCGTTTTGCTTCCGGCCTCCCATTTGTTCTTGTAGGTGTGGTAGATGAACGGCGAGAAGCGCACCGTGTCGGTCGAGCGGCCCGGGATGGTGATTTCGGTCATGTTGAATTCGAGCAGCTTGCCCTGCGGCGAGTAGATGTCGTAGCCGACGGTGACGGGTTCCTCGTAGTTGTATGCGTTCTGCGTCACGATTTTAAGGTCGAGCATTCCGAAGTCGCGCCCCAGCGAGTCGGGCACCAGTCCGATTTCGAAATCGGCGATCGAGCGTTTGTTCTGGTAATAGAGGTAGCTGTTTTCGAAGGACTTGCGGACGACGGGGGCCGCGGCGTCGAGCTGCCGGGCGGGATTGTCGTTGCGCATCAGCAGTTTGAAGTCGTTGGCGCCCTCGCGGATGAAGGGGGTCAGGTCGAACTCCGCGGGCGTCAGCGGGTCGCTGACCTCGGCCACCTGGCGGTCGTTGAGCCAGAGCGAGTAGGCCGAACCGGGATTTTCCACGTGCAGGTAGACCATGCCGTCGGTCCAGGCGAACGGAATCTCGATCTCCTGTTCGAGAACGGCATGAAGAGGACCTTCGGTCGCAATCGTCACCTCGGGTTCGAAAGCCTTCCAGTAGCCTCCGGCTTCGCGGTTGCGGGCCTCGGCGTCGTGGCGCGCGTCGTAGGGGACGACCTCCGTACGGTAGACGCGGCCTCCTCCGGGCGTCATCGGGACCGGATTCCTCTCCTCCATGATCTGGGCCGTCGCAGAGAGCGCGCAGGCTGCCAGCGCAGCCGTCAATATCGTTCGTTTCATTGTTTACGGGGGTGTATAATCACGACAAAGGTACAAAAAAGTTGAATGGGTTCAAAACGGAATTGCATGCGGCCCGGTGAAACATTCCGACGCATGGAAGTGTCGTTACGGCACCAAAGGTACTTTTTTTTTGACAAATCGCAAATAATCGTTAACTTTGTCAATTCGGAAAAAACGACTGGAAACACAGACAAAATCGAGATATGAAAACGCAGAGAATCGTAGAAATCCTGAAATCGGACGCTGTCGATACCGACGTCGTCGTAAAAGGCTGGGTGCGCACCAAGCGCGGTAACAAGAACGTGGCGTTCATCGCCCTGAACGACGGGTCGTGCGTAGGTAATATACAGGTGGTGGTCGATCTGGCCAAAATCTCCGAGGAGCAGCTCAAGCCCGTGACCACGGGCGCCTGTCTCCGCGTCGACGGCCGTCTGGTGGCTTCGCCGGGCGCGGGGCAGGGCGTCGAGGTGCAGGCCGAAAAAATCGAGGTTTACGGTACGGCCGACCCCGAGAGCTATCCCCTGCAGAAGAAGGGGCATTCGCTGGAGTTTCTGCGCGAAATCGCCTACCTGCGTCCGCGCACCAACACGTTCGGCGCGGTGCTCCGCATCCGTCACGCCATGGCTTACGCCATCCACGAATATTTCAACAAACATGGATTCTACTATTTCCACACCCCGATCATCACGGCTTCGGACTGCGAAGGCGCCGGCGCGATGTTCCAGGTGACGACGCTCGATATGAACAACCTGCCCCGGACCGGGGAGGGGGCGGTCGACTACGCACAGGACTTCTTCGGCAAGGCGTGCAACCTCACGGTGTCGGGCCAGCTCGAAGGCGAGCTGGGCGCACTCTCGCTGGGCCGCATCTACACCTTCGGCCCCACGTTCCGTGCCGAAAACTCGAACACCCCGCGCCATGCGTCGGAGTTCTGGATGATCGAGCCGGAAGCGGCCTTCTTCGAACTGGAGGACAACATGGAACTGGCCGAGGATTTCCTCAAATACCTCATCCGGTATGCGCTGGACAACTGCATGGAAGACCTCGAATTTATGAACAAGATGTGGGACAAGGGGCTGCTGGAGCGTCTGCACTTTGTGCTGGAGCACGATTTCAAGCGTCTCGACTACACCGAAGGCATCGAGATTCTGAAGGCTTCGGGCCGCAAGTTCGAATTCCCCTGCGACTGGGGCTGCGACCTGCAGTCGGAGCATGAGCGTTATCTGGTCGAGGAGCATTTCAAGCGTCCCGTCATCCTGATCAACTATCCCAAGGACATCAAGGCCTTCTACATGAAGCAGAACGACGACGGCAAGACCGTACGCGCTATGGACGTATTGTTCCCCGGAATCGGCGAAATCATCGGCGGATCGGAGCGTGAGGCCGATTATGGCAAGCTTCATGCAAGGGTCGCCGAATTGGGCATGAACGAAAAGGAGCTTTGGTGGTATCTCGACACCCGCCGCTGGGGTTCGGCTCCGCATTCGGGCTTCGGTCTGGGCTTCGACCGGCTGCTGCTTTTCGTGACGGGCATGACCAACATCCGCGACGTGCAGCCGTTCCCGCGCACGCCGAAGAATGCCGATTTTTAAAACCGCCCGGAAAGGCCGTTTCACGCCTCTTGCTGCCGGACCCGAACGAATTTCTTGTTCGGGCTGTGCGGTGCAGGCCTAGAAATAAGCGCCTTTCCATACGATTTCCCCGGTTGCGGCCGTTTGTTTACTAACCGAAAGAAGAAACCAAATTCAGAACGAACTATTCTTAATTTGGAAAAAGTATGGCTATTAATCAGAAACAGGTATTATCGCTTCAGCAGAAGCTCTCTCCGCAGCAGATTCAGATGATCAAGCTCTTGGAGCTGCCCACCGTGCAGCTCGAACAACGTATCAAACAGGAGATTGAGGACAACATCGTGCTGGAGGAGGAGGAACATGCGTCCGAAGAGGAGGAGCAGCCACAGCAGATCTCCGTGGACGAGTATCTGCGCGAAGACGATACGCCTTCCTATAAAAGCCGCATAAACAACTATTCGAAAGACGACAAACAGCGTCCGGTTTTCCTGACCGAAGGCCGTTCGCTGCCCGAATATCTGCTCGAACAGCTCGGTTTCCGCAACCTTTCGGAGCGTGACATGCGTCTGGCCGCCTATCTGGTCGGGAGCATCGACGAGGACGGTTACCTGCGCCGCGATCTGGAATCCGTTGCCGACGACATCGCCTTCACGCTCGGAATCGAGACTTCGGCCGAGGAGCTGGAGCGCCTGCTCGGAGTCCTGCACGAACTGGAGCCGGCCGGTATCGGCGCCCGCAACCTGCGGGAGTGCCTGCTGCTGCAGATGGCGCAGATTCCGATCAACAGCCGCCCCCGGCGGTTGGCCCGCAAGATTCTGACCAACTATTTCGAAGAGTTCGTCAAGAAGCATTACGAGAAACTGATGTCGCGCCTGCAGGTGTCGGAGGAGGATTTCCGCGAAGCGATCGCCGAGATCAGGCGGCTCTCGCCCAAGCCCGGCAACCTCTATGCCGAGGGCGGCACCGACACGACGCCCTATATCATTCCCGATTTTATCCTCGATTATCAGGACGGGCGGTTCCAGCTCTCGCTCAATTCGTACAACGTTCCCGAAGTCCGCGTGAACCGCCGCTATATGGACATGATCCGCGAGATGGTCGGCTCCGACGGCACGGTCCGCGAGAAGGACAAGGAGGCGATTCAGTTCGTGAAGAACAAGATCGACTCGGCCAAATGGTTCATTTCGGCCATCAAGCAGCGGCACGACACGCTGATGCGCACGATGCAGACCATTCTCGACTACCAGCAGGAGTACTTCAAGGACGGCGACAAATCGAAACTGCGGCCGATGATCCTCAAGGACATCGCCGACCGCACGGGACTCGACGTTTCGACGATCTCGCGCGTGGTGAACAGCAAGTACGTGCAGACCCAGTTCGGCATCATCCTGCTCAAGTCGCTCTTCTCGGAGGCGATGCAGACCGAGAGCGGCGAGGAGGTGTCGAGTTATGAAATCAAGAACATATTGCAGGAGTGTATCGACGAGGAGGACAAGCGCCATCCGCTGACGGATGAGACGCTGATGGACATTCTCAACTCGAAAGGCTACCGGATTGCCCGCCGCACGGTGGCCAAGTACCGCGAAATGCTCGGAATCCCCGTCGCCCGGCTCCGCAAACAGATATAGATGAAGAACAGAAAACCGGCCGCCGGCCGTTTGCGCCCCGTGCGGGGCGTTGCGGCCGGATACGGAACCGATTTGCGCTGATCCGCCGGGCCGCCCCGGAAGGCGGCGGCAGGTCTGAGGCAGTTGCGGCCGGTGTGATAATTTGAAGAATGTACAGAAAACTCTCGAACGGCATATCGTGGGCTTTGCACCCGTTTCTGCTGCCTCTCTACATGATCGGCGTACTGCTGACGCTTACCGTCTTCGCGCATTATCCGTCGGGCGTGAAGATCTACCTGCTGTGGGTGGTGGCGCTTTATGCCATTATCATCCCCCTGCTGGCGCTGGGGGTGCTGCGGTCGCTGGGCCGGATTTCGGATTACAGGATCGACGACCGCCGCGAGCGGCTTCTGCCGCTGCTGGTGGGCGCCGTGTGCTATGTGCTGTGCGCCATTACGATCGCCAAAATTCCCTCCGCCATCTTCCTGCGTAAGTTCATGATCGCCGCCGCCTGCTGCGAGGTGATGTGTCTGGCGGTGTCGCTCTATTGGAAGATTAGCCTGCACCTGACGGCGATGGGGGCTGTCGTGGCGTTGCTGGTGGTGATGAATATCGCGGGCGTGGGCGACATGATGGTTCCGCTGATGATCGCCATACTCTGCGCCGGGGCGCTGGCTTCGGCCCGTCTCTATCTGGGGTGTCACAACGGGCAGCAGGTGCTGGCCGGATTCTGCGGCGGGTTCGCCGTCGCGGCGCTGGCCGTGCTGTTTCTGTAGTCGGTGCGGATCTGAAATAGGAAAGCCCGGAGCATTGCTCCGGGCTTTTTCGTATGCGGACTGCGGATCAGACGCATCCCTGCGCCAGCATGGCGTTGGCGACCTTCATGAAGCCGCCGATGTTGGCGCCGTTGACGTAGTTGATGTAGCCGTCGGCCTGAGTTCCGTACTGCACGCAGACGGAGTGGATGTTCTGCATGATCGAGCGGAGCTTGGCGTCCACCTCTTCGGGCGACCACGTGATGCGCATCGAGTTCTGCGTCATTTCGAGCCCCGACGTCGCCACACCGCCTGCATTGGCGGCTTTGCCCGGCGCGTAGAGCAGCTTGTGCTGCTGGAAGATGCGGATGGCGTCGGGCGTCGAGGGCATGTTGGCGCCTTCGGCGACGCAGATGCAGCCGTTATCGACGAGCGCCTGCGCTTCGTCGCCGTTCAGCTCGTTCTGCGTGGCGCACGGCATGGCGATGTCGCACTTCACGCCCCACGGACGCTGGCCGGGGTAGTAGGTCGCCGAAGGATAGCGGTCGGCGTACTCCTTGATACGGCCGCGGAAGATATTTTTCAATTCCATTACATAGTCCAGTTTCGCGGCGTCGATGCCTTCGGGATCGTGGATGTACCCCGACGAGTCGGAGAGCGTCACGACTTTGGCGCCGAGCTGCGTGGCTTTCTGGCAGGCGTACTGCGCCACGTTGCCCGAACCCGAAATGCAGACGGTCTTGCCTTCGAAGCTCTCTTTGCGCGTGGCGAGCATCTCCTGCGCGAAGTAGCAGGTGCCGTAGCCCGTGGCTTCGGGGCGCAGCGGGCTGCCGCCCCAGTCGCGGCCCTTGCCGGTGAGCGTGCCCGTGAATTCGTCGCGCAGACGTTTGTACTGGCCGAACATGAAGCCGATTTCACGGCCGCCGACGCCGATGTCGCCCGCCGGAACGTCGGTGTCCTGTCCGATGTGACGCTGCAATTCGGTCATGAACGATTGGCAGAACTTCATCACTTCGTTGTCCGAACGGCCTTTGGGATTGAAGTCCGAACCGCCTTTGCCGCCGCCCATGGGCAGGGTCGTCAGGCTGTTCTTGAAGGTCTGTTCGAAGGCGAGGAACTTGAGGATCGAGAGATTGACCGAAGGATGGAAGCGGATGCCGCCCTTGTAGGGGCCGATGGCGCTGTTCATCTGTACGCGATAGCCGCGGTTGATTTCGATTTCGCCTTTGTCGTTGAGCCACGGCACGCGGAAAATAATCACGCGCTCGGGTTCGGCAATGCGTTCCAGCACCTTCATCTTTTGCAGGATCGGGCTGGTCACGATGTGCGGGGCCAGCGATTCGGCCACCTCGCGGACGGCCTGATGGAATTCCGGCTCTCCGGGATTGCGTGCAATCAGCCGGGCCATGAAGTCTTCGACGTACTGTTGGGCTTGTTCGTTCATAAGCGATTCGATTTTGAGGGGGTTTGTATTTGTTTCTCGCCCCTAAAAATAGAACATTTATCGGAGTTTTGCAACTTATTTAAGAATTTCGTAAAATATTTTATTTATCCGTTCCCCGAATTTGCTTACTGTCTGCGAGGAGGTTGGACTTCGGGAATGAAAATCCGTAACGAAAAATGACGGATTTGCAGTAAATCCGTCATCGAAATTTTTTCAAATTTTTTTCGGCTTTTCCCGCCGGGAAGCCCGTATTATTTCGAAAAGGCGAAGCCGACGTAGACGTTCTTGTATTTCGACAGCAGCGTCGTGGCCGTCGAAAAATAGGAGACTTTGCTGCCGAGCGCCGTGACGACCTCGACGAGTCTGGTGACCGGGAAGACCAGCACCAGTTCCTGCCCGCTGATGTAGGCGTGGCCGGGAACCGAACCCAGGTTGAGCTTGCCCTTGGCGAAATGGAGCGTCACGACGTGTGTCGGGGCGTCGTATTCGTAGGTTCCCGAGAGGGTGTGGGAGCCGAGCGTGGCGGTGAAGGCGTCGTCGTCCTTGCCGAAGGTGAACGTTCCGGCGCCGGGGCGGATGCCCGCCTTGGCATAGGCCTTTTCGAGCTGTTTGACGACGGCGGTTTCGAGCGCCGCGCCCCCGACCTCCGAAGCGATGTCGCCTCCTTCGAACTTGACGCCCGGACCCGTGTAGTTCCACGTTCCGGCAAGAGCATATTGGGTCAGCTTGCCGTCGGTGGCTTTGTCGGCGGCCGCCGTGGCGGCTTTTTTCAAGGCCTCTTTCCAGTCCTGCGCCGAGGAGGTCGTGCCGCCGAGCAGGAGCAGGGATGCTGTGAATAACAGGAGTTTCTTCATTGGGTCTATGTTATAACATGTCGAGTTCGCGCAGCCATGCCGCTGCCGAGGCGTCGGAGGGCATGCGCCAGTCGCCGCGGGGCGAGAGCGTCACCGAGCCGACTTTCGGTCCGTCGGGCATGGCCGAACGTTTGAATTGCTGGGTGAAGAAACGGCGGACGAAGACCGTGAGCCACCGAAGAATCGCGGCGCGGTCGTAACTTCTGTCGAAGGCCTGTTCGGCCAGCAGCAGGATTTTCGCAGGACCGTAACCCGCGCGGAGGAAGTTGTAGAGGAAGAAGTCGTGGAGTTCGTAAGGCCCCACGAGGTCCTCGGTCTTCTGGGCGATCCGGCCCTCGGCGTCGGCCGGGAGCAGTTCGGGGCTGACGGGCGTGTCGATGATGTCGAGCAGCGTGGCGCGCGTCGCGGCGTCCTGTTCCGTCGCGGCGGCCCACTTCACGAGGTGGCGCACCAGCGTCTTGGGAACCGAGGCGTTGACGCCGTACATCGACATCTGGTCGCCGTTGTAGGTCGCCCAGCCCAGCGCCAGTTCCGACAGGTCGCCCGTGCCGATGACCAGTCCGCCCTCCATGTTGGCCACGTCCATCAGGATTTGCGTGCGTTCGCGCGCCTGGGCGTTTTCGTAGGCCGCGCCCCGGCTGCCGGGGTCGAGGCCTATATCCTGAAAATGCTGTGTGCAGGCGTCGCGGATCGGGATTTCGCGGATCGTCACGCCCAGTCCGCGCATCAGCTCCAGCGCATTGTTGTAGGTGCGGTCGGTGGTCCCGAATCCGGGCATCGTGATGCCGATGATGCCCGCGCGGTCGAGGTGCAGGAAATCGAAGGTCCGGGCCGTCACGAGCAGTGCGAGCGTCGAGTCCAGGCCGCCCGAAATCCCGACGACGGCCTTTTCGGAGCGGGTGTGAACCATCCGCTGCGCAAGTCCGTGCGACTGTATCCGGAAAATCTCCTCGCAGCGTTCGCTGCGGTCGGCTTCGTCCTTGGGTACGAACGGCATCGGGTCGATGTCGCGGTCGAGCGCCACGCCGCGAAGCCCCTCGGGGATTTCCATTTCGATCACGGTGTTCTCCGTGGCCCCTTCGTTCGCGCGGAACGAGGTGTTGCGGCGGCGTTCGAACTCCAGCCGCTCGATGTCCACGTCGGCGACGACCAGCTGTTCGTCGGGCGAGAAGCGCGCGGCTTCGCGCAGAATGCAGCCGTTTTCGGCGATGACGGCGTTGCCGGCGAACACGAGGTCGGTGGTCGATTCGCCGAAGCCCGCCGAGCAGTAGACATAGGCCGCAATCGCGCGTCCCGACTGCTGGGCCACCAACTGCCGCAGGTAGGCGTGTTTGCCGACCGATTCGGGCGATGCCGAGAGGTTGAAGATCACCTTCGCGCCGTTGAGCGCCAGCTGCGACGAGGGCGGTGCGGCGGTCCAGAGGTCCTCGCAGATCTCGATGCCGAACTCCGCGCCGTTGACTTCGAACGTGAGGTCGGCGCCGAAGTCGGCCTGCTGCCCCGCGACGGCGATATGCTCGTCGGAAATCCCGGCGCCCGACGCGAACCAGCGGTTTTCGTAGAACTCCCCGTAGTCGGGGATATAGGTTTTGGGAACCACGCCCAGCACTTTGCCTTGCGTGAAGACCACGGCGCAGTTGTAGAGCGTCGACCCGTGGCGCAGGGGAGCGCCTGCGATCAGCGTGAGGGGGAGTTTGCGCGTGGCGCGCACCAGGCGTTCCAGCGCCTCGTCGGCCGCGTCGAGCAGCGTCTGCTGCAACAGGAGGTCGCCGCAGGTGTAGGCCGTGACGCCCAGTTCGGGGAACGCCACGATCTCGACGCTCCGCCGGGCGGCCTCCTCGGCCATCGCCGCCATCCGTTCGGTGTTGTAGTCGCAGTCGGCGACCCGCACGTGCGGAACGGCCGCCGCCACCTTGAGAAAACCGAAATTGTCCATAGACTTCGTGATTTTTAATTGTTCTTCGGGCTATTCAGACCAAAGAACCGCCAGATTCAGGATCACCTGCTGGGCCTTGCGCATCGTCGTGAGCGAGCAGTATTCGAACTTGCCGTGGAAATTCATGCCTCCGGTGAAGAGGTTGGGGCACGGCAGGCCCATGAACGAGAGGCGCGCGCCGTCCGTGCCGCCGCGAATGGGCCGCACGAGGGGTTTCACACCGGCCATCTCCATCGCTTTCAGAGCCTTGTCGATCACCTGCGGGTGCGGCTCGACCATCTTGCGCATGTTGTAGTACTGATCCTTGAGCGTGAGGGTTAGGACCTGGTCGCCGTATTTCTTTTTCAGCAGGTCGACTGCGGCCCACATGAAGACCTTTTTCTGCTCGAACTTCTCGGCGTCGTGGTCGCGGATGATGTAACTGACCGAGGCGTTCTCGACCGTGCCGTTCAGCCCTACGCAGTGGTAGAATCCCTCGTAACCCTCGGTGAACTGCGGACGCTGCGAGGCGGGCAGCAACCCCTGAAGTTCGCACGCCACGTCGATGGCATTGATCATTTTGTTCTTGGCGTAGCCCGGATGGACGTTGCGGCCCTGAATCTCGACCTTCGCGCTCGCGGCGTTGAAGTTTTCATACTCCAGTTCACCCTCCATGCCGCCGTCGACCGTGTAGGCGAAATCGGCGCCGAAGGCCTTCACGTCGAAGAAATCCACGCCGCGGCCCACCTCCTCGTCGGGGGTGAAGCCGATGCGGATCTTGCCGTGTTTCACCTCGGGGTGCGCCATGAGGTATTCCGCGGCGGTCATAATTTCCGCAACGCCGGCCTTGTCGTCGGCGCCCAGCAGCGTCGTGCCGTCGGTGTGGATCAGGGTGTGGCCCTTGAAGAAGGCCAGCTCGGGGAAGTCCGCAACCCGCATCGTCAGCTGCCCGTTCAGGGCGATGTCGCCGCCGTCGTACTCCTCGATCACGCGAGGCTTGATGTTTGCGCCACTCATGTCGGGCGAGGTGTCGACGTGGGCGATGAAGCCGATGACGGGGGCGTTCTCGCACCCTTTCGAGGCGGGGACGGTGCCCATCACGTAGCCGTACTGGTCCATCGTGACCTCGGTCATGCCCAGGGCCTCCATCTCGTCGCGCAGGGCCGCCAGGAGGACCTTCTGTTTTTCGGTCGAGGGGAATGTCGTGCTCTCCTCCGACGACTGGGTGTCGTAGGAGACGTATTTCAGAAAACGTTCTTTCAAGTCCATTGTCGTTGCAGATTAAATGTTATTCTTCCTTTTTGGCCCGCAGGGTGTGCCAGGCGAAGTAGCCGATCAAAACGAGGTACATCGCAAGGCCCGTCCATTCGGCGGCGTTCGACGAGGCCCAGCCGGAGAGGAACCAGTCCACGCCGACGAATTTCAGCACGGCGCTCACCACGCCCATCAGCGCGCCGCCGGCGATGAAGCCCGAGGCGATCAGCGTGCCGCGGTCGAAGCGGGCTTTGTTCAGACCCTCGTCTTTCGAGCGGCCGGAGACGAACCAGGCCACCAGTCCGCCCACCACCAGCGGGGCGTTCAGCTCCATGGGGATGAACATGCCCAGCGCGAAGGCGAGGGCCGGGACGCCGATCGACGTGAGCACCAGCGCCAGCGCCGCGCCGCAGAAATAGAGCATCCACGGGGTCTGGCCGCCGGTCATCAGGGGTTGGATCACCGCCGCCATGGCGTTGGCCTGCGGAGCCACCAGCGCCCCTTCGCCCACGAATCCGTAGGATTTGTTGAGGATGATCATCACCCCGGCCACGGTTGCCGCAGCAACGAACGTGCCGAGGAATTTCCAGGCCTCCTGCTTTCGGGGCGTCGTGCCGAGCCAGTAGCCGATCTTGAGGTCGGTGATGAAGCCGCCGGCCATCGACAGGGCCGTGCAGACCACGCCGCCGATCACCAGCGCGGCGGTCATGCCCGTCGTGCCGCTCAGCCCCACGCTCACCAGCACCAGCGACGAGAGGATCAGCGTCATCAGCGTCATGCCCGAGACGGGGTTCGTTCCCACGATGGCGATGGCGTTGGCCGCGACGGTCGTGAAGAGGAACGCGATGATGAAGACGATCAGAATGGCCGTGACGGACTGCACCCAGCCGTCGAGCAGCCCGAAGTGGAAGAAGACGAAGACCGAAATGAGCGTGGCGATCAGGATCGTGAGGATGCGCTTCATCGAGATGTCGCGCTGCGTGCGCTCGGGGGCTGCTGCGGCGCTTTTGCCGCCTCCGAACTCCGAGACCGCGAGGCCTACGGCCTGGCGGATGATCTTCGACTGGCGGATGATGCCGATGATGCCCGCCATGGCGATGCCGCCGATGCCGATCGGCTTGCCGATGAAGGCGAAGAGGTTTTCGGCGGTGAAGATCGACTGCGGGTCGGCGACGATGTCGGCGCGCGTGACGCCCAGCAGCGAGAGCATCGCGGCGGGATCGACCGCTTCGGCCAGCGAGCCGACCACCGGGACGATCACGAACCAGACGAGGCACGAGCCGGCGGTGATGATCATGGCGTATTTCAGGCCGATGATATACCCCAGACCCAGCACGGCGGCCGAGGTGTTCAGCCCGAAGACCACCTTGAACTTGTCGGCGGCGACTGCGCCCCATTCGCAGATGCGCGTCGAGACCGACTCGGTCCACAGTCCGAACGTACCGACGACGAAGTCGTACAATCCGCCCACGAGTCCCGCGACGGCCAGCAGTTTGGCCTGCGAGCCGCCCTTCTCGCCCGAAACGAGGACCTCGGTGGTCGCCGTGGCCTCGGGGAAGGGATATTTGCCGTGCATCTCCTTGACGAAGTATTTGCGGAAGGGGATCAGCAGAACGATGCCCAGCAGGCCGCCGAACAGCGACGAGAGGAACACCTGCCAGAAGGCGGCGTCGAGGCCCAGGATGTAGAGCGCCGGGAGGGTGAAGATGGCTCCGGCGACGATCACGCCCGACGAGGCGCCGATCGACTGGATGATGACGTTCTGCCCCAGCATGTTCTTCTTGCCCAGCACCGAGCCCATGCCCACGGCGATGATGGCGATCGGGATGGCCGCTTCGAAGACCTGCCCGACCTTGAGGCCGAGGAAGGCCGCGGCGGCCGAGAAGACGACGGCCATGACGACGCCCATCGTGACCGAGTAGGGCGTCACCTCCTTCGGATTCGACGAGGCGGGCATCACGGGCGTGTACTCTTCGCCCGGCTTGAGTTCGCGGTAGGCGTTTTCGGGCAGCGAAGTTTGGATTTTTTCGGGTTCCATGTATGATTATGAATTTTGAATTCTGAATTCTGAATTGCAATCGTTCGGTTTTGCCGAACGATTAGCGGTTGTCGCCGCTGCCCGTCAGGTGGTTGCGCTGCATGCGCGAGCGGAGTTTGTCGACATTCATCTGCGCCACGTCGTCCAGTTCGTAGCCCAGGTCGCGGGCGAGGGTGGCGCAGTACCACATGACGTCGCCGATCTCCTTGACGATTTCGAGTTTCTTCTCGGGGGTGAACTCCTCGTGGGCGTCGCGGATCACTTTTTTGACCTTGTCGGCCACTTCGCCCGCTTCGCCCGTAAGTCCGAGCGTGGGGTAGATGATGCGGCGGTCGTCGGGGTAGATCGCCGTTTCGAGGGCGTGCTGCTGGTATTCGTTGAGAGTCATCGTTTGGGGTTTATGAGTTAAATCGGACAAAAATAACGATTTTTTCGCAAGAATGCACGAAAAGTCCCGGCAACCTGTCTGAAAATCGGGTTGTCGGGACCTCTTTTTTATGCCGTATTGCGGACCGTCCGGCGGATCAGAGCGTATTCAGCGTCGCGCGGGCATTGCGCAGGGTCTGCTCCCAACCGTCGAAGGCGACCGACGAACGGAACGGCTCCAGCAGGTCGTGGAGGGTTTGCAGTTTCGCATCGTCGCCGCTGAATTCCGTTTTCAGCAACCGGATTTTCTCCCAGTCCTGGATGCCTTCGACGAGGCGTTCGAAACGGATCGACGAGCGGCCTTCGGGATAGACGAGGTAGGTGTCGCCGGCGGCCCATTTCCGGAACCGCGAGTCGCGGATCGGGTCCTCGACCCACGAGTTGTAGGCCCAGCGCAGGAATCCGTCGTAATCCTCGGCGGCGGCGTACCAGCTCAAATAGGTCGCCTCGGCCGGCGCCGACGAGGTGTAGGTGTTCGGGAATCCCGACGAACAGCAGACGTAGAAGGTGGTCGTCAGCCCCTTGCTGCGGCGCTGGACGATGTCCGTCTGCTCGATCGGGCCGAAGATGCTGGCGCACATGTCCTTGATGTAGGGATACTGTTTGAAGATCTTGTGGTTGTCGGCCAATGCGATGCCCAGTTCGGGCGCGACCTCCTTCAGCAGGGCGGTCGCGGCGGCCATCACCTCGGGCGAACGCTCGTCCATAGCGATGTTGGTGATGCCGAGCCATCCTTTTTCGCGGAGGTGACCGACGAAGGCGGGCAGGAACGGGCCCCACATTTCGCGGAAGGCCGGCGTGCCCGGATCGGCCTTGACGTCGACGAATTCGCCCGTCACGGCATCCTTGTAGTGGAGCATGTTGTTCCACGGCAGCATCGAATAGCAGTTGACGTACTTGCCGACGCCCAGGTCGAGCATGAACCGCACCCAGCGGTCGAAGACCGTGAAGTCATACTCCCACGTGCCGTCGGCCAGGCGCGTCCAGACGATCATATCGGCGTAGGCGTCGTAGCACTGGTTGTTCCAGGGGTCCTTGTTGAGCGTTGCCGTGATGACTTTCTGCCCGGCGTCTGCGAGTTGCCGCATCGTCGGCCGCATCCGTTCGAAATGCTCGTCGCTCCAGACCTCTACTCCTTCGGCGCGGGCCACGGCCGCCGGATGCTGCCACAGGTCGAGGTGGTAGGTCCACTCCGAGGGCGCGGGCAGGGTGCGTTCCGTGACGTTCAGGTGCAGCGTCAGCGTTTCGGCGACGCCTTCGCCCTTTACCGCAACCGGAGCCGTGTAGCGGCCGGGGGCGGCGTCGCGCGGGATGTCTACCGTGATCCAGACGGGACGGGTCGACCGGGCGGGCACGTCGCATGAAGCCGCCTCGTCGAGCAGGTCCGCTTCGAGGTGCGCCGGGTTGTTCTCCGGCCGTGCGCCGCAGGGTTGGTCGGTCAGAAAGCGGTCGCTGACGACGTATTTGACGAAGCGTGCGCGGGCGATGCCGGGGAGCTTCGCGCCGTTGTCCGCGACGAAGTCGCCCACGGTGCAGGTCAGGCCGCCGACAGCCGCGGGAGCGGAGATGACAGCCTGGGCCGAGACCTTCTCGCCGCGCCAGCCCGTGAGGGTCGTTTGGTCCGTCACGGCTGCTACGCAGGGTGTCGCGCGGGGATAGCGGACATCCGTCGAGCCGAACGTGACGATCGGTTTTTCGACTCCGTTCCAGGTTTCGGGTTTCTCTCCCTGCGGATCGGCGGGTTCCGTCCAGTCGAAATGCGAGAGAGCATGCTGCGGGGGGATGCCGGTGCAGGAGAGCAGTGTCAGCAGGGGGAGAGTTGCGAGTAGTTTTTTCATGGTCCGTTTATTTTGGGTCGGTTTGTTTCGGTTGTTTTCGGGTGCGGTTCCGGGTGCAGTCTCCGGGTGCAGTCTCCGGGGCGGTTTCCGGGGACGGTCAGAGCGCCTCCAGCGCCTGCTCCAGCCCCATGCCGTGCGAACCTTTGACCAGCACGAGGGAGTGCTCCACGGGGGAGACTTTCAGCAGCGAGATCAGGTCGTCGCGCGTGGGGCAGAGCGTGACGTTGGCCGGCTTTTCCGCGAGTCCGTCGTAGGCCTTGGCGAATTCCGGACCTACGAGCAGCAGTTCCGCTTCGGGGTCCTGTGCGGCCATCTCGATGATTGCGGCGTGTTCGCGTTCGGACCAGTCGCCCAGTTCGAGCATGTCGCCCAGAATCAGCACCCGGCGCTGACGCTCTTCGAGCGGCTCGGCGAGAAAATTCCCGACCGAAGCCCGCATGCTCGATGGGTTGGCGTTGTAGCAGTCGGCGACGAGCGTGTTGCGGGACGTTCCGATGCGCTGCGAGCGGTTGTTGTCGGGAACATAGCTGGCGATGGCGTGGCGGATGCGTTCGTCGGGAACGTCGAAATAGCGTCCCACGGCGACGGCGGCCGCGATGTTGAACCGGTTGTAGCTGCCTTCCAGATGGTTTTCGATGCCGTCGGCCAGCGATGCGGAGTAATATTCGGCGGCCAGCGAATCGCGTTCGGCGGCCATGCCCGTCAGGATTTCGTCGTCGGCCGGAACGAAGGCGTGGCCTCCGTTCGCCGCGAGGAAGTCGAACAGTTCGCCCTTGCCGCGGCGAACCCCCTCCGGTCCGCCGAAGCCTTCGAGGTGCGCCAGGCCGATGTTGGTCAGGATGCCGTAGTTCGGCTCGGCGACCGATGCCAGCAGAGCCAGTTCGCCGCAGGCGCTCGCGCCCATCTCCACCACGCCGAACTCCGTGTCGCGGGTCATGGCGAGCAGCGTCAGCGGCACGCCGATGTGGTTGTTGAGGTTGCCGCGGGTGGCGTAGACCTCGAACCGCTCGGCCAGCACGCGGCTGACAAGCTCTTTCGTGGTGGTTTTGCCGTTGCTGCCCGAGATGGCGAGGATCGGGATTCCGAGCGCCCGGCGGTGGCAGCGGGCAAGGTCCTGCAAGGCTTTCAGCGTGTCGTCGACGAGCACGATGCGCTGCCGCTCGTCGGAAGCGGCGACCTGCGGATCGTCGGAGACGGCGTAGGCCGCGCCTTTTTCGAGCGCTTCGGCGACGAAACGGTTGCCGTCGAAGGTATCGCCCCGCAGGGCGAAGAAGATGGAGTCCGGCTCGATCCGGCGCGTGTCGGTCGAGATACGGGGGTGCTGGCTGAAAAGTTCGTATAGTTCGCTCATGGAAGATGTTGGCAAGTATTGTTTTGAGATTATTCGGTCACATGCGATAAGTCCCCTCCGGGGAGGGGATTTGGAGGAGGAGCAGACTCGCAAACACGGCGGAACGCCGTGGATGCGAACGTTGGAATGCACAGTGACGGGCGATGGAAATCATAAGGTCTGGAATGATTTCATCAAGCACATCTGATCCAACGAATCAGATGTGCTTGTCGCCGTTGTGGAACTTGACTTCGTCGATGAATTTTTTGATGTTCTGCTCCTCGGAGCGGGGGCAGACCATCAGCACGTCGTCCGTGTCGACGACGATGTACTCCTTCAGTCCGCTGATCACGGCGATCTTGTCCTTTGGGAGCGAAACGATCGAACTGCGTGTATCGTAGAGGTAACAGCCCTCTTCGGGCACGGCGTTGGCATAGCGGTCCTTGCGCGAATGCTGGTAGACCGAACCCCACGTCCCGACGTCGCTCCAGCCGAACTCGCCGCAGCGGACGTAGACGTTGTCGGCCTTCTCCATGATGCCGTAGTCGATCGAGATGGCGCGGCACTCCGAAAAGGCGATCTCCACGACGTTGCGCTCGGCGTCGGTTCCGATGGCGCGCATCACGCCGCTGAAGAGCGCATGGTGCTCGGGGAGGTATTTCTCGAAGGCCTCGACGATCGAGCGCACCTTCCACACGAAGATGCCCGAATTCCAGTAAAACTCACCGGATTGCAGGAACACCCGCGCCAGTTCGATGTCGGGCTTCTCGGTGAAGCACTTGACCTTGCTGATGGGCTTGTCGTCCGAGACCTGGATGTAGCCGTAGCCCGTGTCGGGACGCGTGGGTTTGATGCCCACGGTCATCAGCGCGTCGTGCTCCGAGGCGAAGTCGAGACACTCGGCGATGATCGCCCGGAAGTCGTCTTCGTTGAGGATCAGGTGATCCGCCGGGGTGACGATCATTTCGGCATCGGGATTGCGTTTCAGCAGCGTGTAGGCCGCATAGGCCACGCAGGGGGCCGTGTTGCGGCCCACGGGTTCGCAGAGCACCTGTTTTTCACCGATTTCCGGGATGTGTTCGAGAACCAGGCTCTTGTATTTATCGTTGGTCACCACGAGGAAATTCTCCGCAGGAACCATTTTTGCGAAGCGTTCGTAGGTGTGGCGGATGAAGGATTTGCCCGTCCCGAGAATGTCGAGGAACTGCTTGGGCATCGACTGCCGGCTCTTGGGCCAGAAGCGCGTCCCGATGCCGCCCGCCATGATGACACAATATTTATTGCTTGACATGAGTTATTATATGGAGTTAACTTCGACAAAGATAAAAATATTTTAGTAACTTTGCCGCCTATTGGAAAATTAAATTTTCGCCCCGGCAATGAAAATCAAACTCTTCACGATACCCAATCTGCTGACTCTGTCGAACCTGTTCTGCGGTTCGGTGGCGGTGGTTTCGGCACTGGTTTGGGGCGACCTGAAGCTGGCCTTCGGCCTGATGGTTCTGGCCGCCGTGTTCGACTTTTTCGACGGCTTCGCAGCGCGTCTGCTCAACCAGAGTTCGCCCATCGGGCTGCAACTCGATTCGCTGGCCGACGACATCTCATTCGGACTGGCCCCGGCGGCGATCATGTATTCGCTCTATCAATGGATGCCCGGCATCTGGCTGCCCGAAGGGTATCCGGGGCTGGTCGTTTTCGTCTTTACGGCCTGCGCCGCGTTGCGGCTGGCGAAATTCAATATCGACGACACGCAGCGCACGGAGTTCTGCGGACTGCCCAGCCCGGCGGCGGCGATGCTCTGCGGTTCGCTGGGGCTGTTGTTCGAGACCAGCGGACTGGAACTTCCGCGCGAGGCGATTTCGGCCATTGCCGTGGTCGTGGGACTGCTGATGATTTCGAATGTGAGGATGTTCGCCCTTAAATTCCACGGCTTCGGCTGGAAAGGGAACGAACTGCGCTACGGATTCATCATCGCGGCCGTCGTGACGGCCGTCCTCCTGCGCGGTTACGCCGTGCCGGCGATCATCGTGCTGTATATCCTCGTTTCGCTGGTGCGGGGGCTTGCCTGCCGGACAAAAGGCTGTGGGAAAGCCGAATAGTTGTATATTTAAAATTTTTTAATTACATTTGCCGCGGATTTCCGCTCTTTGGCTGACATGTCGAGATTTTCGAACCGCATATTGCTGACGCTCCTGCTCGGTCTGTTTTTTGCAGCGCCCGAGGCGGTGCGCTCCCAAGGCTTCGATGCGAAGACCTTGCAGCGCGCCCAGCGCAACGGCCAGACGGGTAACCTCTACGGCAGCAATCCCTACGAGCAGACCGAAGGCGAGGAGGGTGAGAACCAGCAGCCGCAGGACACCACCAAGAAGGAACGGAAAATCCGCAAGCCGCTCGAGTCCTATTTTTTCAATGACTCGATCCGCGCGCTGAACAACTTCAAATGGCACGTGAGCCGCGATTTCAACCGCGTCGAGATCGGGCCTTTGGACACCACGCTGACCGATTACCGGATCGACTATCCGTTCTACCGGGAGGACGTGGGCGACATCGCCCAGGGGGCTTTGGGCCAGACGTCGCTGCCGTTGAACTATTTCCGGCGTCCGCAGTTCTTTGACTTCAGTTTTGCGAGTCCCTACTACGCGTACACCTACAACATGGAGAACGTGCCCTTCTACAACACGAAGAAGCCGATGATCCGGATGAATTACGCGGAGTCGGGGCAGAAGCGTTTCCGTGAGGAGAATTTCGGCATCATGCATGCGCAGAACATCTCTCCGACGACGGGTTTCAACATCGACTACAAGGCGCGGGGCACGCGCGGCCAGTACGTCTGGTCGCGGACCAAGAACCACAACCTTGCGGTGGCCGTCAGCCACACGGGCAGGCGGTATTCGGTCCATGCGGGCTACTACAACAACCACATCGAGCAGCAGGAGAACGGCGGCGTGGTCGGCGAGTGGGCCATTGCGGACACGACGTTCGAGATGCCTTCGGGCGTGCCGATGCGGCTGGCCGACGCCGAGGCCAGGAACCTCTACCGCAACAACGCCTTCTTCGTCACGCAGTCCTACGGCATCCCGCTGCAACGGCTCACGGAGAGCGATTTCTCGATGGCGAACCTCTCGGCGGTGTATATCGGCCATTCGTTCGAGTACAGTTCGTGGAGCAAGGTCTACACCGACAGGAACGAGCCTTATACGAATGAACGGGACCACCGGGACGAGAACGGCGATTTCGTCTCCGCGGAGGGGCATTATTACGACAACTGGTTCATCAACCCTGCGGAGACGCGCGACTCGATCTACGAGCGGAACATTTCGAACCGTTTCTTCGTGCAGGCGCAGCCCTGGGACCGGAACGGAATCGTGGGGACGCTCGACGCCGGCATCGGCATCGACATGCACACCTACTCGCAATTCGAACTGAAAGATTACCTGACGGGGAAGTACACGAAGGTCAACAAGACGAGTTACTTCTTTTACGGCTCCGTCAGCGGAAAGATAAAGAAATATGTCGACTGGGACGGAAACTTCCGTTTCTACCCGTCGGGATACAGAGGCGGAGATCTCTCGATCGGCGCGCACCTCGCGCTGAAAGGCTATCTGCGCGGACACCCCCTGATTCTCGAAGGCCGGTTCTCGATGGACCGCCGCTCGCCGACCTACTGGCAGGAGAATCTGTTCTCTAACCATTATATATGGAACACTCCTTTAAGCAAGGAGAATGAAACTCGGTTCGAGGTCAAGTTTTCGGTTCCCGATTTCGCGTTCGAAGCGGGGGCATGGCAGGGAGTCGTCTCCGACAAGATTTACTATGCGTCGGACAGCAACGTCGCCCAGCACAGCGGCAACGTCAGCCTCACGAGTGTGTATGCTCGCAAAGATTTCCGCTTAGGCGGACTTCATTTGGACAATAGGGTATTGTTGCAGTGGAGCACGGATCAAGATGTTGTACCCGTTCCGCTTTTGAGCGCCTTCCTGTCGTATTACTACGAGTTCTGGGTCGTGCGCGATGTGCTGCGCCTGCAGATCGGTCTGGACGGACGTTATAATACCAAGTATTATGCGCCCGGTTACAATCCGGCTCTGTCGGTGTATTACAACCAACGGGAGGTCGAGACGGGGAATTACCCCTATATGGACGCTTTCGTCATGGGAAAGTGGAAGAGAATGCGGATATTCCTGAAATATCAGCATGTGAACAAGGGACTGTTCGGTAACGGAGAATATTTCTCGGCGGCTCGCTATCCGCTCAATCCGGGCATGTTCAAAATCGGTATCTCATGGGGATTCTATGATTGACGTGCTGTTCTGCGCGGTGTAAGCTGCCCGCAAAACAACATTTTATGTTAAAAAAGACCGTATTAACGTTTGCGTTCTTAACCATTCTTACGACATTTTACGGCTTCAACGCCCAGTTCAGCGCACCCGCGACGGACGACGCACTGGACGCACTGGCCGAGATGCACCACTCGCTGCTCCCCGAGGGCAGTTACGTCATTTCGGCCTACGACAATCTGATTCGCAACATCAGCGAAGAGGAGGGCCACGACTGGCGCCTGATGAGCGCCATCGCCTACCACGAATCGCGCTTCACGCCCGACATCACCTCGCGCAGCGGGGCCCGCGGCCTGATGCAGATCATGCCTTCGGTGGCGCGTCAGTTCGACGTCCCCGCGGCCGAGATCACCGATCCGAGGACCAATATCTGGTTGGCCAACAAGCTGATGTCGAAGATCATGTCGTCGCTCCGTTTTCCGGAAGGGACACCTGAAAAAGACCGCATGAGCATCATCCTGGCCTCGTATAACAGCGGTATCGGCCATGTGAACGACGCCCGCCGTCTGGCCCGCCTGAACGGAGAGAACCCCAACTCGTGGGAGGTCGTGGCCCGGTACCTTACGCTGAAGGCCGAGCCGGAATTCTACGAGAACGAAGTGGTCAGATGCGGACGATTCACCGGCAGCCGGCAGACGCTGGCCTACGTGAACGACGTGATAGGACGCTACGACAGATACTGCCGCATCGCCGGAAGGTAACGGCGGCAGGATAAATTAAAGGCAGGACCCGCAAGAGCGGTCCTGCCTTTTTTGTGCCTGTGCCCCGCGCAGCGGGGACAGGATGCCCTGCGGTGTGGAATCTACTCGAAGACGGAGATAGTTGGCGGCAGTCCAAATTTTGCAAATTCCCGAATTATCGCTATATTTGAATGATTCGGAGTATTCCGACATATTTTGAGAAAACTGTGGAAAACCATTCGGCGTATTTTCAGCAACTATTCCGCGATCACTATGAACCCTTGTGTGCACGGGCTTTTCAGATGGTCCATGACCGCAAGGCGTCGGAAGACATCGTGCAGGATGTCTTTCTTGCCTTGTGGGAACGGCGGGAGGAGGTGGACTTCGACCGGCCGCTGCTGCCTCTGCTGTTTGTCGCCGTGAAGAACCGTGCCATAGATTTGCTGCGCTCCAAAAAATGGCGGGGGGGGGAATCCGGACTGGACGAGTTGGATGTCTGTATTCGTACGCTTGTCGCCGACCATATCGAAGAGGAGTTCCAGTTATCGCAGTTGAGCGAGGAGATCGACTGCTGCATTTCGGGACTTTCCGAGCAGTGCCGCCGGGTGTTCCTGTTGAGCCGCACGACAGGCCTGAAAAACCGGGAGATCGCCGAGCGGCTCAACATCAGCGTCAAGACCGTCGAAAAGCATATCGGGGCGGCGCTCTCCCAGCTTCGGCTCCGGCTCAGCCGCAGCGGATTTCTGCGGCTTTTCCTCTGAAAAACAGAAGATGCCCTGCACCGTTTCGGTGCAGGGCATTGCTTTTTCCGCCTCGTTAGCGGAGTGGGAATTCGTGTGTGTGTGCGACACGTCCGCCGGGACCGACGATTCGGATCGCGATTCGGTCGCCCGTCATGTCGCACCGTATGTAGCTTTGATTGCCGTTGACCACGACCGGGAACCGAACTTCGTCGTTTGCCGGGTGGAAGCCGTAGCGGTGCGTGTGGCCGGAGAACATGATATTGATGCCGGCCTCGTTGAGGATCGGCAGGAACAGATTCCGGAGGTGGTTGCTGCCGTGCCACGTTCCGCCGTCGAGCGGAATATGGAGGAAGACGACGCGTGCCGAGGCGTTGCGGAAGGTTTCGGAGGCCACCGCCCTGCGGAGCCATTCGCACTCTTCGCGGCGATAGGCGTCGTAGTCGGCAAGCCCTCCGTATTCGATGTCCGTGTCAGGCTTGTCTTCGCCGCAGTCGAGCAGCAAGAAACAGACCGATCCGACTTTGCAGAGTTGGTAGTGACGGCCGTTGCGCGTCGGGAAATAGTCGTGCAGGCGGTCGGCGAAGACGCCGCGCGTCTCATGGTTGCCGCGGTTGTAGAGTATCGGGGTCTCCGAGGCGTAAAGGTTTACCGAGGCGTCGATGAAATCCCGGAACAACTGCTCCTCATTTTCAATGCTGTTGGACATGTCGCCGTTGAGCATTACGAAGTCGTGTTTACCGAAATCGATTTCCCGGCACAGTTCGGTCATGTCGTCGGCGCGTCCGTGGATGTCGTTCAGGATGACGAACGAACAGTCGGTTCCCGTTGCCGGGAATGTCCGGAACCGGAACGGTGCGCGTTTGTAGACATTGCTGGCAACGGTCCTGCCGTAGAGGACGTTGTCTCCGTGTTTCCATTCGAGTACCTCCTGCGAGAAGATGCGGTAGCAGTATTTCGTTCCGGGACGCAGGTTGTTCAGCCGCACGGCGTGCAGTGTCTTGTGTGCCTGTTTGCGGCCCGCGACGGTTTCGTAATGGCGGGTATGTTCGGCGGCGTAGAAACTGCGTCCGTCGTCCTCGGTTGCCTCGACCCACGACAAAGCGGGTTTGTTGGTAGTCCACAGGACGGTTACGCCGTCTTCGGTCATGTCGCACAGCCACGGGCCATGCGTGATCTTGAAATCCTGGGCCGGCAGCGTCAGTGCCGCTGCCAGCCCGAGGAGTGTGAATAGCAGTTTTTTCATCTTCCGAACGCTTTATTCCTGATTCTCCGGGAGGTCTTCCTCGGTCTGGAACCGGATGTCGGCCACGACGGGGCGGTGGTCCGAGGCGTCGACGCCGTCGACCTGCTGGTCGCTGCGCGAAACCACTGTGCAGTTCTGTACGCCGAAGTGTCCGATCGGGGCATACAGTATGTAGTCGATCTTGCGGGTGGGATTCTCCGACGGGAAAGTGTATTGGTCGATCGTTCCGACATTGGTCAGGAACGCGGTCATCGTGGCGATGACGTTCGAACTGGGAATGGCGTTGAGGTCGCCCGCAAGGATGAGGTCTCCGTCCAGTTCCGTGTCGCGGATACGGCGGATCTCATTGGCCTGCACCAGGCGGCTCGCATCGCCCGAAAGATGATCGAGGTGCGTCGAGGCGACATAGAGGTCTTTGCCGTCGATCTCGACGCGGATGACGCACAGCGAACGGTCCTCGCCCGGTTGCGAAGCGGCGCAGGGGAGCCGGTAACTGCGGGTCTCTATAATCGGGTGTTTCGACAGCACGGCGTCGCCGTATTCGCCTCCGTCGCGGTCGATGGCTTTCGAGAAGTGCCACTCCATACCGAGTTTGGCTGCCAGGTCGCGGGCCTGGTGTACGTCTTTTCCCGTGCGGTTGGTGAAGACATCCACCTCGTTGAGGGTTACGAAGTCGGGGTCCTGCCGGCGGATTACCTCGGCCAGCGCGTCCAGATCGGCTGCATTGGCGGGGCTTGTGGCGCGTGCGCCGTAAATGTTGTAGGTCATTATGCGGATGATCCTGCCTTTGGGTGGAATGACTGCCTTGTCTCCGTGCTCGTCGTTGTAATTGTCGTCGTTGGTGCATGAAACGACAATCAGGAGCAGCGCCCACAGACATATAGTCTTTTTCATAGTCTTTCGTTTGGTTTAAAAATTTGTTAGTCGGATCAGAATGCCCATACTTCGGCGATGCAGGTCTGGTAGAGGTCGGCCTGCGTGGCGGTGACGAAGATACGGAAATAGCGTCCCGTTGCCTTGTGGTCGAGGTATACCGTGTTCTCGATCCGGTTTTCGACGGTAAAGGTCCCTGCATGGGTCCAGTTTTGGTTGTCGTCGCTCACGTCGATGTTGAAGATACGCGGGTTGCCGCTGCTCTTGGGAACGTCGGAGCCTTCTTTGTCAGACCGTCCGCGGATCGTGAGTCCGTGCAGTTCCTTGGGTGCGCCCATGTCGACGGCGATCCAGTGCGGCGGGCCGGGTTTGGCGTTGCGCCACTGCGTACCCCAATAGGTGTTGTTTTCGCCGTCGATGATCGAAACGGCCAATCCGCGGTTGGGGTAGGTTGATGTCGCTTCAGCCTCCTGCGTCGAGAACCCGGCGATCGACCAGCCGCTCCTGTCGTATCTCGGGAACGGATTTTCGGTGTAGTAGCCGTTGATGCGCAGGTAAGCCGTCTGCAACGATTCGTTGACGGCCAGGTCGGGTGTCACATTCTCGATCCGTACCGGCAGCAGGAAGACGCCCACGCCGTCGAACGCCTGGCTGTTGATGGCGATCCGGATGGGCGAGGAGATGTATTTCCCGTTAGGAATCACGGCTTCGAGGTTCTCGATCGTGTAGCTTCCATCAAGCATCATCGGGTAGCTGCTCTGGTGCTTCTGATTGTAGGTATCCACCAGTTCGGGGGCGACGCGAAATTTGACCGTCACATCGCATCCCGGGTTGCGGATTCCGCTCAGGTTGGCGTAGACCATGAGCGACGTGTCGCGTTCGAGCGGGAATGAGAGTGTGTTCTTGGAGGCGTCGTCGACGGCGTTGACCGTGTAAATACGCGTATAGTTCTCGGGGTTGTCCACGTTCAGGTCGTCCTGAATCGGGTTTTCGCAGGCTGCGAAGAGCGTTCCGCAGCAGAGGACAGCCAGGTATTTCGTAAGTTTCATAGTCGTTATTCGTTTTTACGGTTACCATCCGGGATTCTGGACGATCTGCGGATCGCGGTTGATTTCGGACTGGGGAATGGGGAAAAGGTAGAACTCGGGCCGGAACACGCGGGTTTCGAATACGGTTTTCTCGTAGAACGCCTCGTCGGTGAAGCTGTTGCCTGCGTCGACGTTCATGCCGTAGAAGGGTCCTCCGTCGGTCTGGTCGGCGATCAGCCAGCGGCGGGTGTCGAAATAGCGCAGTTGCTCGAAGCAGAGTTCGATGCGGCGTTCCAGCCGGATCTGCTCGCGCATTTGACTCTGGTTGAGATCGCTTTGGACCGGTCCCAGGCCGCCGCGCTCGCGGATTTTGTTCAGGTAGGTTTCGATGTCCGCATTCCCGGGATCGTATTCGTTGAGCGCCTCGACGTAGTTGAGCAGTATCTCGGCATAACGCATGATGACGAAGGGACGCTTGATGTAGTTGCCGTTCTTGGGATTGGACGAGGGTGAAACGTTTTTGATGGCGATGTATCCCGAACGCGGGAAGTCCCACGTGCCTTTCTTTCCCGATCCTCCGGTGTAGTAGAGCTGGATGCGGGTTTTCTGATCGCCGATCCAGTAGGCGCCGTTGAAGCAGATGTTGACGTAGAAACGCGGTTCACGATTGACGAACATGTTGCGCGTACCGGCGGGAGCGAATACCCAGCCCGATTTGGGGTCGGAGTAGTTCGCCTTCGAATAGCCGCTCTCCTTGTCCGGGGTAATGGCCGTGCCGTCTTTCATGCGGAAAGCGTCGACCAGTTGCTGGGTCGCCCCCATGCTTTCATAGCCGCTGAACTGCCGGGGTGAAGCCGACCGTTCCCAATGTTTGAGGTAGTTGCTGATGCGGACCATCATCACCTCGCTGTTCCAGTTCTCCAGGAAAACGTTGCGGCAGGACAGGTAAGGGTCGAGCGTTCCGTCGGTGTGGTACTCCTTGTAGAGGTCGAAAATTCCCAGGTCGATGACATCTTTTGCAGCCTGGGCGGCCTTGTTCCACTTTTCGGGGTCTTTTCGGATCGAAAAAAGGTGTTTGCCGTCCGTGTTGACCACGTTGGCGTAGGCCGGGTTGCCGTTGAACTGGTCGCTGGCGGCCAGCAGCAGTACGCGGCTTTTGAGTCCCATGCACATGGCCAGTGTCGCCCGGCCGTAATCCTTGTCGGCCTGTACGGTGAAGTGCAGCGGCAGGCGGTTGTTGTCGATCATGTCGTCCAGTTCGCCGACGATGTAATCCACGCACTCGTCGTAGGAACTGCGCGGCAGGTTCATCTTCACATCGTCGCGGTCGAGGTCGCCCGGAAGGACTTCGTCGCCCAGCAGTACGCAGGGGCCGTACTGGCGCAGCAGGCAGTAATAGAACCAGGCACGCAGGAAGCGGGCTTCGTTCTTGTATTGTTCGACGACGATCGGGCCGCGCGTAGGATCGTCGAGCATCTCCTGGTTCGAGCCGATGTGCTGGATGAAGTAGGTTGCCGAGCGGATGCCCCGGTAGTAGTGCGACCAGTACTCGTAGTAGTTCGACGATGCGCTCCAGTTGCCGAGGTTCATCTTGAAGGAGTTGTAATCCTCGCGGTCGTAGGTAACGTCCAGGTCGTCCGAACACGGGTCCCAGGGCACGCCGTTGGTGCGGTGCGACTCGTCGCGGATGTAGCTGTAAACGGTAGCCAGGTATTTCTCGGAGTAGGAGGTGCGCTGGAATACCTGCTCGATGGTGATCCGGTCGTCGGGAACCTGGTCGAAGAAGTCGTCGTTGCAGGCGGTCAGGATGCCGAGGGCGGCCAGTAAAGTGAGTATTGTTTTAAGTTTCATAGCTTGTCGGGGATTTTAGAAGTTGAAATTGATACCCAGGCTGACGGAACCGATGTTGGGATATTTTGCGCCGCGGCCGTCGCCCAGTTCCACGTCCCACAGTTTGAATTTGCTGAATGTAAGCAGATTGACGCCCTGTATGAAGATGCGCGCATTGTTGATGTGGATGCGTTTCATCCAGCGGTCGGGGAGCGTATAGGAGAGTTCGATGTTTTTCAGACGCAGGTAGCTGGTATTTTTGAGCCACCACGTGCTGGCTTCGTAGTTCATGTTCATGTTGCCGATCGAGAGGCGCGGGTAGAAGACATCCTGGCGGGGATTGGCCTCGGTCCAACGGTCGGTGATGTTGCTCAACAGGTTGCCGCGGCTCGATCCCTGCGTGAAAGGCAGTACGCCTTCGCCGCTGAGGATCGCGTCGACGTGTGCGGCGCCCTGGAACATGGCCGACAGCGAGAGGCCTTTCCAGCCTACGGAGAATCCGAAGCCGTAGACGATTTCGGGAACACTTCCCCAGCCGATGGGTACTTTGTCATATTCGTCGATTTTGCCGTCGCCGTTGATGTCCTTGTAGCGGATGTCGCCCGGGCGCGTGTCGCCGACCTGTACAGGCGCTGCGGCGATCTCCTCCGGACTTTCGAAAAGTCCCAGTGCGATGAGCCCGAACCGCTGGTCTACCTTGTTGCCGATGGTTTTCTGCCAGGGATAAGCCACGGTGCTGTCGTCTTCGAGGACCTTGTTTCGGTTGAACGAGTAGTTACCCATGACGCTCAACGACCAGTCCCGCCACGAATTGGCATAGCTGACCGACATTTCGATACCTTTGTTCTCGACTTTGCCGATGTTGCCGTAGGGGTTGTTGATCATACCGAAATAGGACGGAATGCTTGTGCGGCGCAGGTAAATGCCTTTGCGCGACTCTTTGAAGGCGTCGAATTGCAGGTTGAACTTGTTGTTCAGCAGGCGCATGTCCAGTCCGATGTTGGTTTTGTCGGCGATCTCCCACGTTACGTCGACGGCATATTCGTCGATGGCCGTAGTCCCGTAGGTCTGGTCCATGTTCTTGCCGAACTGGTAACTGGTGTCGTTGGTGTCCTTGACCGTAGCCAGGTAGGCGAAACGGCGTCCGCTGATCTGGCTGTTGCCGACACGACCCCATGTGCCGCGCAGTTTGAGGTACTGGATCACCTCTGTGGCGCCTCTGAAGAAGGGTTCGTTGCTGATTACCCAGCCAAGTCCGACCGACGGAAAGAAGCCGTAACGGTTTTTCGGGGCGAAGTTCTCCGAACCGTTGTATCCGAAGTTGAACTCCCCGAAATAACGGTCGTCGAACGAGTAGGTGAAACGTCCTGCCAGGCCGCGGAAACGGTAGGGCAGCGCCTCTTCGACGTTGGTGGCTTTGGTATTGATTTCGTCGCTCTGGTTAAAGAGCATCATGCCCGATACGGTGTGCCTGCCGAAAGTGTTGCGGTAGTTGACTGCGGCTTCCAGATAGATGGCGCGGTTACCCTTTGCACTGAGGCTGTAGGCCAGGTTTTCGGTTCCCTGGCGGGTTTGCTCGTAGAGCAGGTTGCCGTTGGCGTCGCGTCCTGTGGCGTGGTAGGTGTTCGGGGTTTTGGTGAAACGGTTGCTCGTGTAGTTGTAGGTGTCGAACGAGAACATGCCTGAAACCGAGAGCCCTTTGTAAATCTGCTGCGTGATGCGCAGGTTCGAATAAACCTGGCTGCGCCACTGGTTGGCATAGCCCGTTGCGCCGAGCTGTGCCACGGGGTTTATATCGCCGCCCGAGAAGGCGCCGAGCTTGCCGTCGGGGTAGAGCGGCGCGATATAGGTCGGAGGTGTGAAATAGGCCGATTCGAAGATGCTTGCCTGCGAAGATGCCGGATAGTTGGCGTTGGCCAGGTAGCCCTGGATGCCCAGTTTGATTTCGGTGGTGCGGAACGGGTTGAGCGTGAGGTTCGAGGTGACGTTGTAACGGCGGTAGAAGGTGTTCGAGTTGTAGTCGGCCAGTTTCGTGTCCTTGTACATGCCGTTCTCGTCGTAGTAGGCCAGGCCGATGTAGTAGACCGCCTTGTCGGAACCGCCCTGCACGTTGACGTTGGCCGAGCGGTTGCGGCTGAAGTTACGCAGGATCTGTTTCATCCAGTCTACGTCGGGATAGAGATAGGGGTCTTCCCCGCGGCGGGTCTTATCAATGATCTCCTGGCTGTATAGTTTGCCGCCGCCGCGGGTGAGCGACGCTTCGTTCGACATCTCCATGTAAGTCGCGCCGTCGGCGAAATCGGTGATCTTGGTCGGTTTGGTGAGGCCTTCGGTATAGCGTACGCTGAATTTGGGGCGTCCTTTCAGGCCGCTTTTGGTATTGATGATAATGACGCCGTTGGCGCCGCGAACGCCGTAAACAGCAGTTGCAGAGGCGTCCTTGAGGATCGAGAAACTCTCGATGTCTTCGGGGTCGACGTTGGAGAACGAGCGGGGAACGCCGTCCACGAGCGTCAGAGGGGCGCTCATGCTGGCTGTCAGCGTTGAGATGCCGCGGATGTAGATGTTCGCGTCGTCGAAGCCCGGTTCACTGGTTCGCTGTACCGAGACCAGGCCCGATACGCGGCCCGCAAGGCCTTGTGTGAGGTTGGCGACGGGAACTTTCAGTTCCTTGGTCGCTATGGTCTGCTGCGAGCCGATGACGCTGATCTTTTTCTGCACGCCGTAGCCCACCACCTCCACGGCGTCGAGGATGGCGTCGTTTTGCAGCATAACCACGTCGACGATTTCCTGCCCTGCGACCGAAACGTCCTGCGATTTGTAACCTACATAGCTGAATTCCAGTACTTCGTCGGGATAAACGTCGAGCAGGTATTTGCCGTTGATGTCGGTGGCTGTACCGATGTTCGGACGGGCCTTGATGCGGATCGTGACGCCGATGAGCGGATCGTTGTTCTGGTCCCTGACGACGCCTGTGATGCGTGTGATCTTCCGGGGTGTAGCTGCGGCCGCAGCTACGGAGCGTCCGATGACGATCTGCCTTCCCGAGAGTTTCCAGGTGTTGTCGGTTCCGGCGAACAACTGTTTCAGTACAGCCGAAATGGGCTGATTCGTTACTTTCAGGGTGACTTTGCGGTGGATGTCCAAGATGTTGTCGTAGTAAACGAAGATGTAGTCGCTTTGGCGTTCGATCAGTGTGAGGACCTCCTTGATGGGGCGGTTCTGTACGTTGAGCGTGATGGTTTTCGCCGCCTCTGCCGTTTGTGCACTGACGGGCCGGATGAACCCGATTGTTGCCAGCAAAAACAGGAATGTTATCCGGAATAGGTGGAATAATCCCCCATTATCGGCCTTAAAAAGACCGATTTTACCATTTTTGTTGTACATTTGTAAAGATTTGAAGTTTAAAAGGCTATTTTAGATTTTCAATCGCTCCGGATGTCGTTGAGGGACGACATCCGGTCTTTTTTTGGAGGGATACGGGCTGTTACATAGGCAGGTCAGTTTGGGTTGTTGGTAGTCGGGTTATAGTCGATTCGGAAATTCCCGGATCCGGTGATTTGCAGGTTGATAGGGGCTGTTGCGCTCAAGATTTTCAGCACTTCGGCCGGATCGTCTTTGAGTTCGAGTTTGCCCGAGAGCGTCAGCGCTTCGGCTTCGGGCGTACACTCGATCCGACAATTGTAGTAGCGGGAAAGGCGTTCGAGGATGTTCGACAGCGGGTCGTTGTCGAAGGGCAGGTATCCGTGAATCCAACTGATGTAGCTTTCGGCTTCCACTTCGCGGACCTCCAGCGATTCCGAGGTGCCGAGGATGGCTTGTTGGCCGGGAACGATGCGAATTCCGCGGTCGGATCGTCCGGCAGGGGCTACGCTGACGGAGCCGGAGAGCAGGACGACCTCCTGCGTGCGATCGCGGCCGTAGGAGGATATGTAGAATTTGGTTCCCAAAACGCAGACATCCATCTTGCCTGTGTGTACCGAGAAAGGCCGTTCGGCATCGTGCGCCACTTCCATGTAGATTTCGCCTTCGACGTATATTTCGCGCTTCTGTTTTTCGAATACGACGGGGTAGACCAGCCGTGATCCGGCGTTGATCCAGACGCGGGTTCCGTCGGCGAGCGTCAGCGTCGTCTGCTTGCCGTAGGGAACGACCAGCTGGTTGAACGTCGCAGCCTCTTTTTTGGGAATGGTTTTTTCGGCGTTGTTGATCCGGATGGCGGTCGAATCGTAACGGATTGTCGATTTTTGGGTTTCGAGCAGGAGGGTTTTCTGCTCGGACAGCACCAGTTGCACCTCTTTCTGGGTGAATACGGGGGTGTCGGCCTGCCGGATAAACATTTCGATGTCCGGGACGGTCGACGGTTGCAGTCGGTAGTAACCGACAACGGCCAGCATGACGCAGGCTGCCGCTGCGATGCCGATGCCCAGACGGCGCAGTTGCGGCCGCAGGAAAGACCGGGGGCTGGATGCTTCGGCAATCCGGGCCATGACGTTTTCGAGGGCTTGACTGGTGTTGAACCGGGTTTCCGCAAGGCGGGCGTTTCCCCAGGCTTTGTAAGCCCGGAGAAAGGCGTCACGGTTGGCTTCGGATGCTTCGAGCCACTCCTGCAGTTCCCGGCGTTCCGTGTCGGTGAGGGGTGTGCCGTCCAGTTGGCGGGTTATCAGATCTTCGATGATATGTTCGGGTCTCTTCATTCTATCTATATCACGGATGAAAGCGCTGAAACCCTACCCCCTCCGGCGTTTTTTTTCGGACCGCCGGGGTAAACAAAAAGCAGAACCGGTGAGGCTCTGCTTCTTGCGGGTTGCGAAAATAGGCATTGTCAATAGACCCACTCGAAATTGTCGACGTAGAGTACGTTCGACTTGCAGCCTGCCATGAAGTCGCCGTAGGCGCTCGTCGAGCAGGAGATCACGATCTGATACAGCCCCGACGGTTTGGCCTTCGTGTCGTAGAAGTTGAGCGGAAGCTGTACGTCGATCATCTTGCCGCCGGTCGAACTTTGGTCGATGAAGAGCGAGCCGTAGGCGATGATCGGGCCCTCGTCGAGCGTATTCATCTCTTCCGGGTCCCAGGTCCCGGTGGGGGCTTCCGTGCCCGATCCGACTTCGCGGCGGGTGTTCCAGTCCACGATGGCGACCATGATGCGGGCCTTGTCCCGGTCCCCTTCGTGAATCGGGGCGCCGAAATTCTTTTCGATGTCGACGATGCCGATATGTTCTGCATAGTATTGCAGTTTCAGCGCCTTGGGGCGGGCTTTCCAGGCGTAAGGCTGGCCGAACGACACGACGCCCCGGGTCAGGACGTCCTTCTGGAACAGCCCCGAGAAGAGGTTGCCCGAGGCGAGGACTCCCACGGCGGACGTAGCCTGGAGTTTGGCGCGCGTGCCTCCGTCGAAGGAGGCCTGCGTGCAGAGTCCGCTGGTGAAGGTGTTGTTGCCGCTGCCCCAGAACTCCGCGGTCTTGTTGTTCTGGGTCCAGCAGCTCAGCGAGCTGTCCTCCAGGTCGCCGTTGGGAATCGTGTTGCCCGCGGGGGCCGCATATTCCATCAGCTGGGTCTGCTCTCCCCCGACCGTCAGGCGGAATTCGTAGGTGTGCCCTGCGAAGAGACCCTTGTCCGGCACGAAGTTGTAGACGGCAAGCCCGTAGGGGTTGGTCGACGAGCTCCATTCGGGCGCGAGCGTTGCCGTCAGGATGCCGGCCTCGTAGCTGCTCTCCGCCATTCTCTGCCACTCCGTGGCGCCCTTGATCCGGTATTCCAGCGCGGCGCCGGCCGCATACTCCTCGGCGGAGACGAGTGCGGTGGCCGTGGCCGTATTGTTCCACAGGTCGGTTGCCCGGAGGGCGACCTTCACATTGGTAGGCTCCACGTAAAGCAGCCACCGTTCGGTGATTCCGTGGCAGGTGACGTCTACGAAACGCACCGATTCGAAGCTGCTGCCCGAAAGCTCTTCGAGCGAGGGCGAATAGGTCGTGATGTCGGCGGGGCCGAGTTTGAGTTCCGTGACCTCGATATGTGCCAGATCGGTGTCGCTGGGGACGAGGACCCGGGCGATGCGGTTTTTCTCCTCGATCTCCGTGGCGCCGATCTGCCCCGTCACGCTGAAACGGCGCTCGATGGTCTGTGTGGCGCGGATCGTCCATTCGTAATCCTGGTAGAGCGAAAGCGTGGTGTAGATCGGCGAACGCAGGTCGAACGTGCCGGTCAGCTCCCGGGAGCTGCGGATCTGTTGCAGGACCTCCTCCTTGTCGAGCTGGATGCTGTGGATGACGGCGTCGTAACCCACGGCGTCGATCCGCACGTTGCGGATGTCGGTCGCTTCGTCGAGCGAGAGGGTGACTGTCCGCGACGTGACGTTGTTTTCCGAGACCGAGAAGCCCTGGCCTTCGACGCTCGCGATGCGGAGTTCGACGACCGGATAGGGGATGTCGTTGTGGATGCACGACGCGAGGAGCGCCGCGGCTGCAAGGAGTGCTGTTTTCAGGTATCTGGTCATAATTTATTTCTTTTTCTTGTCCCACAGGTGTACCGTCATGCCGAAGTTGATGGCGGCGACGTTGAGCCTGAAACGCATGTTCGAAGCCTTGCGCGTTCCGATCTTGTTGCCGGCGTCGTCCTTCTGCGTGACGGAGGTGTACTGGATGCCGCCCAGCCCGAACGACAGCGTGGCGCAGACGTTGGGGAAGATATAGACGGCAGCTCCCGGATTAAACGCCAATTTGAGCTGCGTATTGTCGCTGAACGTGGTTTTCATGTTGTCGCTGGCGGTGTCGGGCTGGTAGGAGAGTTTCGACGTTCCGGTCGACAGCGAGAGTTCGAACTCGGCGAACAGTCCGAAACGGCCCTTCGGGTCGAGTCCCGCGTAGGAGCGGTGGAAAATGCCGAACGAGTAGTTGTCGCTGTTGAAATTGACCTTCGGAATGCTGCCCGAGGCGTCGTTGCTTTCGCCCAGGTCGTAGCGTGCGGCATCGAGGTTGCCGTCCATGTGGCGGTAGCCGAAACGCACGCCCAGACAGTTGTTGTCGCGGTAGAAATAGCCGATGAAGGGTTTGACGGTGGCCACCGTGCCGTCGGCGTCGATGCCGTCGAGGATGAGCATGATGTCCGTGTCGTCGCTCGACATCGTGCCGTAGGAGGCCGTCAGACCCATGATCACCTCGCCCTTGTAGGCGAATTTGAGCTTGTTGATTTCGCGGTCGATACGCCGGCGTGTGGGCAGGAACTGTTTTTTGCCGCGGATCGGCGACTGAACTTCCGCGGCCTTGAGTGCCTGCAATTGCTTCTGTCCGTCGGCCGGGACTGCCGCTTCCGAGGCCGGCGCTTCGGCGGCCGGCGCATTTCCGGTTGCTGGGGTTTCTTCTTCGGTGGAGATCGTTCCGGCTGCGGCGGGTGCGATTGCGGCTGCCGGAGCGGCTGTTTCCTTCGGATTCCCGGTTGCGGCGGTTTGCCGCGCCAGCGCGTTGCCGCACGAGATAATTATGATCAGCAGGGTGCAGAGTATGCTTCGTGTCATAGTGTGCCGTTTTTAGAGATAGAAGGCCATGCCGAGGCCGATCGAGAAGATATTGACCTTGAAGTTCATCATGCTCGTGTTGCGCTTGCCCACGGTGACCTGATTGTGAACCTGTTTGGCATGGGTATAGCTGATACCCATCACGCCCACGTTCACTTCGACGGCCATGTTGTTGGTGGCGAAGGCCACGATGCCCGGCGAAATGCCCAGCGAGAGGGTGTAGCCGGTTTCGTAGGTTCCCTTCACGGGCGAGTCGTTGGCGAAGCGCGCCTGCGTGCCTCCGGCCGCGAGCGACATCTCGTTGAACAGCGCGAAGCGTTTGTTGCGTCCCAGCGGGATGTACTGCCGCCAGATCGCCGCCGCCGAATAGGTCTGCTTGAGCGAGTAGAAATCCCTGGCCACGATGTTCGTGCCCGTCTCCTCGTTGCCGAAATGCAGTTCGGCGTTGTCCAGCTTGAGCAGCGTGCGCGAATAGATGAAGCGTCCTCCGAGGGCCATGTTGTCCCGGAAGGCGTAGGCGATCATCGGGCTGACGCGGAAGGTGTAGCCTTTCGAGTTGATTCCCTCGATGACGAGGAACTGATAGCCTTTGTTGGTATGGGTCGAGTAGGAGGCCGTACCGCCGAAAATCCACTGTCCTTTCGGCACGAACAGGTTGTGCGTGTCGGTAAGTCCGCGCTCCTGGCGCATTTCGTTGATTGTTTTCGGACGCTGGTCGGCTGCCGCCGCAGTTTGGGCGGCGGTTGTTTCCTGTGCGCGCAACGCCTGCGCCGTGCCCGTGAGGCACAGCGCGAGGGCGAGCGTGCGGATGAATAGCTTGCGCATCTGCTTGCGTTTAGTGATTAGTATACCCATTCGAAATCGTCTACGTACATGACATTGCCCAGACAACCGACCTTGAAGTCGCCGTAGGCGCTCGTCGTACAGGAGATGACGAGTGTATATGCACCCGTAGGTTTGGTCGTTCTGTCGTAATATTCGATCGGAATCTCCACGGTCGTCATCGCGTCGCCTGGTGTGGTTTCGCCGATCAGCAGCGATCCGTAGGCGATGACGGGGCCTTCGGCGGTTTCGGCGGTTTTGGCGGGGTCCCACACGCCTGTCGGCGACCCCATGCCGGCGACAGTCGCGTGACGGCTGTTCCAATCGACGATAACGGCGAAGATACGCGAACGGTCTTGGCCGTCCTGAATGTATTCGTGCTCTTCGGTGACGGTTCCCTTATTGACGGCGCCCACGGTGGCGTGGTATTTGAGCCGCAAGGCCGTCGGACGCGCTGTCCACTGGTAGGGCATTCCGAAACTGGCCGTTCCCGAGAGATTCGCAAAACGGAACGTTGCCGAGAAGAGATTGCCCGCGGCGAGCAGGCCGAACGCCGACTGCGATTCGAGCTTGGCGCAGTAGCTGCCGCCCATGCCGGGTTTGGTCGACTGCGCACACAGTCCCGAAGTTGCGGCATTGCCGCTGCCCCAGAACGTCGTGGATTCCGACGTGCTTTTGCCGAAACAGGGGAGCGATCCGCTTTCCATATCCCCGTCGGGGATGACCTGCCCGGCTGCGGCCTGAAACTCTGCCGAGGAGACGGTTTCGCCATCGAGCGCCGCCCGCGCCTCGTAGCTGTTGCCGGCGAAGACGCCGGTGCCTGCAACGGGGGTGTGGACGGTCAGGCCCGCGGCATTGACCGACTCCTTCCATTGGGCCGTGAACGTGGCCGTATAGATGCCCTCGCCGGCGTTTACGCCCTCGGCGTCGGACCACTCGCCGTCTTTGACGCGCAGTCCGAAGGTCGCCGTCGTGACGTTTGGATCGAGGACCAGCGCGCGCAGCGTGAGGCTGTTCGTCCAGAGGTCGTAATCCGTCTTTTCAATGGGCAGAAGGCCTTGCAGACGGTATTCCGAGATGGCGGTGGCTTCGGCGCCGGCCGAATCCGTGACGCGGATGCTCACCGGATGGCTGCCGCCCGGACGCCCTGCGAAGAAGGCGTCGGAAAGGGTGACCGTCAGGCTCAAATCGCTCTCCCTGGTCACCTCGACGCCCTCGGTCGTGCCGTTCAGCGCTTCGTAGCTGTCGTCGCCGATGCCTATCACGACGCTCTTTACGGCGGCCATCGTGGTTATCATGTAACGTTTCGGGGAGGTTGTCCCGGGGATGAAATCCTGCGGCTGGTCCATGTCGAAACCGTCGCTTTCGATGCTCGGCTCGGGGCTGAACGGGAACGTGTCGTCGTAGTCGTCGGTCGAGGTGTCCACCTTGACGACGAAGCATTCGATGAAGCCCGGCAGGTCTTTCGAGAACCGAAAGGAGACGCTGTATTTGCCGCCGGTCTGCACGCCTTCGAATCTGGCCTCCCTGACGATGACGCCGCGGTCGGGGTGCGTGCCCTCGAAGCGGGTCGTGAGCGTGGTCGCACCCTCGGGCATGGTGAAGTAGCCCGTGCCGTCGGCCGTGTAGTTCAGCGCCGGGACGCCGCCCTGCTGAACCTGCCCTTCGTCGAACGCGTCGGCGGCGACTACCCACGCATGGAAATTCTCGCCGAAAGCGGCGGAAACCGTGGCGTCGAATTTCACTTCGGCGACGACGTTCTGCCGTTTGCACTCCACTTCGGCGACGGTCGTCTGCCCGGCTGCCACCGTAAAGGTCTTCTCGCCTTTGTAGAAACGTTTGGTGAACGACGCGGGGACGGCTTCTCCCGCATCGACCTCCACGCGGTATTCGCCCGCGAGCAGCTCCAGCCGTGAGGGGAGCGTCTCTGCGGTGTATTGGCGCAGCAGCTCGCCGCTCGCGCGGTAGATGCGTACGGCAAGGCGTTGCAAGGGGTCGTATTCCCCGTCGGCTTCGGCCCGCGTGGCCGAAACCCGCATTTCGAGCGCACCCGTGTCGCCCGTGTCGGCGCTCCCGGCCGTCTCTTTCGAGCAGGCGGCTGTCAGCGCGGCGCAGAACAGCAGGGCGGCGGTAATGTATTTTTTCATAATTCGTCAGCCTTAATTCGCCGGTACGTAATACTTCAGGGTCTTGGTCGTGCTGAGACCGTTGTTCTCCGTCACCGTGAGTATGAAATTGTTGTTGCCGGGGAAGCCTGTCAGCAATCCGGTGAACATCTTGTCGATCTTGAGCCGAATGGACGGTTTGTCCTTGACTGCGTCCTCGATGGGGAATCCGAGGGCCGAAATCTTCTCCCGGACATCTTCGGCCGGATGCATGGTTCCGTTCGTATCTTCGAAGCCTTCGATATTGCAGAGATCGAACCGGGCCGGGATGCCCATCTTGCCGAGTTCCCTGGCGTCGAGGTTGTCGCAGTCGATGGTCACGTCGAGCGATTTGATGCCTGTTTGCGCCGTGATGTCGATCTCCGTGTCGCGGTCTGCGGACGGCGTTTGCGTTTCGTCGATATTGAAATCTACGCCGACAATCGAAGGGCCTTCGTTGGCCGGATCGACCGTGAGCGTCAGCGACGCCCGGGCCGAAAGCCCTTTGGCGTCGGTTATCTCGAAGGCGAATGCGTGCGTGCCCTCGTATGCGGGATAGAGCAGTTTCATGGCTCCTGCGATGTCGAAACTCTTCGAAGTCGCCCCCTTGAGGTCGTCGCCCAGCGGGAAGCCGAGGCCTGCGAGAACCGTGTAGGCGGGGTCCGACGTCCCGATCGTGCAGAGGTCGAATTCCGGACCGCCGATTCCGGACACCATGCCCGCCAGCTGGGAGTTGTCCGACGTGATTTTCACCACGAACGACCCGATGCCGTTGGACGAGGCGAGATTGAATGCGAACGGCTGGGTGTAGTTGCCCTGGGCGTCGAACATCGAGGCCAGAAGCTGGAAGGGTTTCGTGAGGTCGTAGCCCGGACATTCGAGGGTCGGGGCGACGGGAAGTCCGGGTTCGCCGGGGTTGTCGGGATCGTTGACCGGGATTTCGTCGTCCTCCATGAAGTCGTTGACGTCGATGTCCAGTTTGATGTCTCCCTTGTCCGAGTAGGTGATCACGATCGAGAGCTTGCGCCATTGTCCGGCCTTGACGCCCGAGATGCTCTTGTTGATCCGGACGGGTGCGTCGGGCGTATCGGCGAAAGCCCCTTCGAGGTGCAATTTGAGCGTGTTGGTCTCGCCCTGCGGCATGAAGTAGGCCGCGCGGGTTTCATCCTTCAGGAAGGTCATCGTCGTTTCGCCCAGCGTGACGGTCGACTTGGTGTCGGCGGTGAGCTGGTCGGCGAGGTCTTTCGAACACATCAGCGTCACCTTGATGTTGTTCAGCGTGCAGACGACCTCGTTGATGGGCGTGGTTTGGTTCTTCTCGATGACGAACTCCTGCGAACCGAAATAGACGGGGTGTTCCCATTCGGCTGCCGGCGTCGTGGCGGCCTCTTCCGAACGGACCTCCATCGTGTAGCCGCCCACCGGAAGCTCCAGCCTGCCTGCCTCGCCGATCGAGGCCTTCAGATCGCCGTAAGTCTCCTGGAGCGCCAGCTTGCCCGTTGCGTCGCGAATTTCGATGATGAATGTGTCGACGTCGGGCTGCGCCTCGTCGGTGCGCGTCTGGGGCTTCGCCGTCTCGTCTGACGTGTCGTCGGGGCGGGTTTCGGTATCGGTGTCGACCACGACGCGCATGCTCATGTCCGCCAGCGTTAGGTAGCCTTTGGCGTTGGGATCGGGCGGAGTGCCCGGCTCGTTGTTCTTATAGGCGGGATCTTCGTTCACACAGCCGGTCGCGAGCAGCGCCGTCGCTGCCGCAGCCGTCAGAATCTTGGTAAAGGTTTTCATATCTCGGTGTTTTTATTTGCGTTATTCGGTGGCCTCGTCGTTGAGTTCCACGTCGAGTTCCACGGTCTCGGTGTATCCTTCGCCGAGGGTGACGGTCAGCGTCGCGCGCCGGCCTTCTTGGCGTCGAGCGTGAAGATGTGGCGCGTGGCTGGGCGTGCCGCTTCGAGCGGCTCGGGGGTGAAGGTGTAGAGCGGCCCCTCCGACGTGCCGTCCTGGCTCTGGCCCCGGGCCGTACCCTTCAAGGTGAGCGGCTTTCCGGCCTGCACCCAGACGGCTTCCGCTTCGGCCTCGTCGCAGGGACGGAACGTGAAGATGCCGCCCGCTCCGGTCGTCACGGTGAACTCCGCGTTGTTGTAGTATTTTTTGAACGACTCGGTGGCGCGTACCAGGGTCTGCGAATTGCCGATCGTCGCCGTGATCTGCGCGGTGCTGGTGCGGCGCGCCGCGACCTCCACTTCGGTCGCGCCTGCGTAGTAGGGTTTGTCCGCGCCTTCGGCTTCGGGATCGCCGTAGGTGACCGTGATCGCGTAGCGGCCTTCGGGGAAGGTGTAGGCGGTCTCCTCGGCGTTATACGCCGCGACCGTCGCCCAGCTTTTGTCGAAATTTTCACCCCGGATGCGGAGCGTGAAATCTTTGCCGTCGGGTTTTGCCGCAGCGCGGGTAGCGCCCTGAACCGCGGCCATCGCCGCAGCGGCATCGATCGTGGCGTCGGCCTCGCAGGCGATGCGGATGGTTCCGAATCCCTCTCCGGCCGGGGCCTCTTTCTTTTCGGAGCATCCTCCGGCCATGACAGCCGCCGATGCAAGCAGGTAAAGCAGTTTTCTCATGGCGGTTATTCGTTGACGATGGATACTTTGATGTTGTCGAGGTAGCAATAACCGTTGGAGTTTCCAATGGTGCTAAAACCGGTGCCGGTTGAGTATATGTCCCACGCCAGTCGGTGCGCATTGGTGCATTGGTCGATTGTGTAGGACGCGTTGTTTGAAATGTTCGAATAGGAGCCTCCGGATCCGGTGACTTTGTCTTTGACTGGGTTCTTGAGAGCCGTGGACGAATTGCTTGTGCTATTGATCAGACCATCGATCGTATGGTATCCGTAGGCCAGTTGCGGAGTATGCTTGGTCCAGGTGATACTGATCGAATAGTCGAATGACACCTTAACTTTGGCGGATTTTCCTTCTTTGATTCCAAGGGGACAGGTATCGAGACGCCCGTGGTATCTGGGGTTGGCAACCCAGGCATTTTCAGTTCTTACGCAGATTCGGAACGCATTTCCTGTTTCTGCTCCGCAACGAGTTCCACTCCATCCCGTAAGGTTATATTGGTCGAGCCAAATAGCATCGGTATATGTATCGATGACAGTACCTCCGGTCGCAGCGTTGTCGTGGTTGCTGAATCCTGATACCTTGCTGAAATCCTCCGCCAACAGGTATGGAACGCTGAACGTGATGTCGTTGTTGCCGGATTCGGTGATCTGCGGCATCGTCAGCGTGTTCGATACGACGGCGCTTTCCGATTCGTACTGCACCGTGACGATCTTTCCCGAGAGGTTGTCGGTCCACGAGGGTTTGAGCACCATCGTGTATTTGCCCTCGGCGTCGGGCGTGAACTGGCGGATGTTCGTGCCGTTGTCGAACAGCGAGCCTTCGGGGGCGGTGAGGGTGATCTTTCCGACCGCCTCGCCCAGCGTCGCCATGCCCTTGTCCGCAGGCAGCGAGAAGTTCAGACGCGTGTAATAGCGGCCGATGGCGGGAATGTGATAGGCGATCGGGGTGGTGTGGCCTTCGGAGAAGTGTTTGCCGGGGATGTCGCGCGGCTCGGATTCCCCGGCTTCGCAGATCGCGGTGATGGTCACCGGCTGCTCGGCGGTGAGTTCCACCGGTGCGATGACGGCGAAGACCACGTCGCCCGCATCCTTCGGAGTGTCGAAACGCAGCGTCAGCGTGTTGTTGCTGCCGGTGAGCGTCGGCGCGGCATCGGGGTCGGCGGCATCGACCGTCATGCGCCCCGTGACGGGCTGCGGAAATGCCAGCGTGATCTCCGAGACCTTTTCGCCCAGGTCGTTTTTCGGAATGCGTATTTTCAGCACGTGAACTTTGTGGCGGAACTGGAACTGCACCGTCTCGCCGGTGTCGTTCTTCTCCAGAGCCGGGGCCTTGACCGGATCGGCCACCATCACGTCCCAGTCGCCGTTGAAGCCGCCGTCCTGCACGTCAGGGATCAGGTAGGTGGCCTGCGTGCCGTCGCTTTCGGACGGAACGGGCGACACGGCATAATAGGTGTAGGTGTCCGCGGGCATTTGCGGGATGTCTCCCCTGAACTTGGCCGTGTTGTAGTCGGTGTTGTAGTGGTAGAGTTTGAAAGCCTGTTTGCTGAAGACGGTCTCGGATCGGGAGTTGACGGCCCAGAGTGCGATCTGGTCGTCGGAAGCCCATTTGACCGACACTCCGTCTTCGCCGAGCTGGGTGCGGGACCTGTCTTCGGATTCGATGTCGATCTTCGGACCGGAGCCTACCGATACGCTGATTGTTTCGGTCGCGGGCCGGGTGTCCGCATCCGAAGAATCGGAGCATGCCCCGAAGACCAGAGGCAGCGCGAGCAAAATAATCCGGAAATTAATTCGCATAGAATAGATTCTTTTATCTGTAATTTGTACAAAAATAGGTACAGGTTCCCGTTCGCGGAAATAAATTCAACGAACGCCGGATTTTTCATCACGAACAGCCTCCTTTTTGTCCTCACGGATGCTCCTTTCCGGCGGTGCGGAGCGCAAAAAACCTCCCTGCCCGCCGGCAGGGAGGTTTTGCTTTCACCGGAGCGCGGTTCCGGTCCGGGCGGCCCTCGTTCACTGTCGGGTCGGCTATTTTACGTACTTGTCGAGCCAGCCGAAGAATTCGCGGTTCCAGACCAGCGAGTTCTGGGGCTTGAAGACCTGATGCGCCTCGTTTTCGAACGCCACGAGCCGCGCCGGAATGCCCAGCGTACGGGCCGCCGTGAAGGCTTCGAGCGACTGGGTGTAGGGGATGCGGAAATCCTTCTCGCCGGTGATGATCAGGATCGGCGTGTCCCATTTCGAGACGAACTTGTGCGGCGAGTTGGCGTAGGAACGCTGCGCCGTGGCGTTCGCCGTGTCCCAGTAGGGGCCTCCGTAGTCGTTGTTGACGAAGAACAGCTCCTCGGTTTCGCCATACATCGAGTCGAAATCGAAGATGCCGCAGTGGGAGATGAAGGCTTTGAAACGCTTCTCGTGGCATCCGGCGAGGAAATAGACCGAATAGCCGCCGTACGACGCCCCGACGCAGCCCATGCGCTCCCGGTCGGCCCACGGTTCGCGGGCCACGTCGTCGATGGCCGAGAGGTAGTCGCGGATGTTCTGGCCCGAGTAGTCGCCCGAAATCTGGTCGAGCCACTCCTGTCCGAACGAGGGCAGGCCGCGGCGGTTCGGCGCGACGACGATATATCCCTGTGCGGCCATCAGCTGAAAATTCCAGCGGTAGCTCCAGAACTGCGATACGACGCTCTGCGGGCCGCCCTGGCAGTAGAGCAGCACCGGATATTTTTGCGACGGGTCGAAATCGGGCGGCAGGATCACCCACGTCAGCATCTGCTTGCCGTCGGTGGTCTTGACCCAGCGTTTCTGCACCTCGCCCATCCTGATATTGTCGTAGACCGATTTGTTGATGGCCGAGATTTGCGCCAAAGAGCCGTCCTCCGGATTTATCTCGAAGAACTCCGTGGCCATCGAGATCGTGCACATCTCGGCGGCGATCCGCTCCCCGGCCATCGTGAAGGCGTTGATGTCGTGGTCGCCGCGGGTGATGACCTCCACCTCGCCGACCGACGGCGCGACGCGGCAGATCTGGTGCGTCGCCTCGATCGGGGCGATGAAATAGATCAGGTCGTTGCCGCTCCAGACGACGTTCTGGGCGTTGTAGTCGAAGTCGGCGGTGAGGTCCTGCATTTCGGCGGTATGGCAGTCGTAGACGAACAGGCGGGCCTTGTCCGACTCGTTGCCTGCGCGGCGCTGCGAGAGGAAGGCGATCTTCGAATCATCGGGCGACCAGACGGGATATTTGTCGTAGCCGACCATGACCGCCTGATCGTTGACGGGTTTGCCGGTATTGAAGTTGGTGGGCTTGCAGATGTTTTGCGTCGCGCCGCTTTCGAGGTCGTAGACGAAGATGTCCGAATCGGTCGACACGGCGTAGGCGGTGCCCGTCAGCGGTTTGCAGGTGTAGGCCAGCATCGTCCCGGCGTTGTTCCAGGCGATCTCGGCCATGTCGAAATAGGGCGCCAGCGGGGCGTCCCACTGCGCGTCGGGCATGATGTCCCTGCCGCCCGTCACGACTCCCTTGCCCAGCTCGCCGACGAAGATGTGGCGGTATTCGCCTTCGTCCCAGTAGTCCCAGTGGCGGGCCATCAGGTCGTCGTAGATGCGAGCTTTCGACTTGTCCATGTCCTTGTAGATGTCCGACGAACGGCGGTCGGCTGTCCGCACGGTCTGCACCCACCAGATGTGCTTTCCGTCGGGGCTTACGCCGAAGCCCTCCACGTCGGGAACGCCCTCGCCCTCGCCGCTGCCCGTGATCTGCGTCGCGTCGCCGCCCGAGGCGTTCATCCGCCACACCTGCATCGAACCGCCGCGGTCCGAGAGGAAATAGATGTGCCGTCCGTCGGCGCTCCACTTCGGCGAGAGGCTGTTCGACGTGAAGTCCGTCAGGCATGTCACGGCCTTCGAGTCCATGTCCTCGACCCGGATTGTCGTCACGCCGCGGTTCTCGGCCATGTTGTAGTCGGTCTGCTGGTAGAGGAGCGTCCGGCCGTCGGGCGAGAGCGACGAGCCGCCCGCGCGGCTCATCTTCCACATCACCTCGGGGGTGAGGCGTCCGGCGGCGATCTCTTCGGCCGTCAGCGCATTGTCGATCTTCAGAGGCTCTGGACGCTTGTCGCATCCGCCGAGGCCCATAGCTGCAATAGCCGTCATCAGGAGAATTTTTTTCATTTTTTGAGGTTTCTTACGTATATTTGTTCACAAATTTCCGATGAAAAGATGAACCGTACCGTTTATTTCGCCGACAGGGCCGTGGCGTTCACGGCCGAAGCTCCCGGCGGGGCGTGGTATGCCGTTGCGGCCGAAGCCTGCGGCGGCATATCACGGGCCAAGATACTGAATTTTCTCGAATCGCACAACTCCGTGGCCGTCGTTTCGGACGATCCCGACAGGGCTTTCGCGGCCTTTGCGGCGGAGTTCACGCCGGTCGAGGCGGCGGGCGGCGTGGTGGTGAACGACTGCGGCGAGTGGCTGATGATCCACCGCAACGGCCGCTGGGACCTGCCCAAAGGGCATCTGGAGTGCGGGGAGCGCATCGAGGAGTGCGCTGCGCGTGAGGTCGAAGAGGAGACGGGCGTGGCGGCTCGGGTCGTGCGGCCGCTGTGCGAGACGCTGCACGCCTACTATTTTCCGAAAACTGCGCGCTGGGAACTGAAACGGACCCATTGGTACGAACTGCATGCGCCCGGGTGCGCCGGTCTGACGCCCCAGACCGAGGAGGGGATCGACTCCGCGGTGTGGTGTGCGCCCCGCGAGGTGGCAGACAATCTGCGCGACGCTTTCCCGACGATCCGCTGCGTGGCGGCGGCTATGGGCCGAAATTAGGCGTTTGCGGCCTGCTCTGTGAGCCGTCGGCGCGCGGCCTCCCAGTATTTGCGCGAAATCTCGATGGTCATTCCGCCGATCTCCACGTGTGCCGGGCAGCAGCGGTCGATGCGCGCCGTGTTGACGATGAACGAGCGGTGGATGCGCAGGAAACAGCTGTCCAACTGTGTCTCCCATTGCGAAATGCGGGTTTTGGTGCGGTAGGCGACGTTCCCGGCGGTGTGAATCCACACTTCGCTGTCGTTCGATTCGACGTAGCTGATTTCCGCGGGGTCGAGCGTGATTTTGCGGCGGTCGGAGACGAAACTGATCGAACGGGCGTAGGGACAGCGGCGTTCGAGGTGTTTTTCGAGTGCTATTTCCGGAGCGATGAGGGCCGTCAGGACCAGCAGGATGAAGGGCGGGTTGAGCAGCAGCCCCGGCATTCCGCCTTCGCCGGCGCCGAGCACCACCGCATGTCCCAGCATCAGCGAGAGGTATTCGATGCCGAGGATCGCCAGCGCAAGGTAGACGGTGTCGAGGATTCCCTGCCGCCGGTTTTCGAACGACAGCTGCGGCACGAAGTAACGCGCCGTGAGCATACCCGGCAGGAACAGCACTCCGAGCAGGAGGGCGTCGGCGAAGAGATACCCCAACCCCACGAGAACAAAGGCGATGACGAGCGTGGCCGTGAGCCACCAGACGACGGGCAGAAAGTGTTTCATGCGGAATTTCCGTTTTTACAAATATAGGTAAAATCAGCTCCCGGTCTTCCCGCCCGGCCCCGCAAAAAACGCTCCCGGGGCCGATCGGCGGGATTCGACGGCGTAAGAGCGGGATTCGACGGGCGGTTTTTTTGTGGTTTCGGCCTGCGGCAGCCTATCTTTGCCATACGGGAATGGTCCCGCGATGACTTAAAACTTTTGCGTTATGTTCGATTTGTTTCTTCAGGGCGAGACATGGATCATGTCGATCCTGACCGTGGAATTGATTTGTCTGTTGTTTGCCGCGTGGAAAGCCCCGGCATGGGTCAGGGAGATCGGCCTGCTGGTGTTGGTGACCGACCTGATCTGGCAGTTGAAAGGGATGTTCAATGCCGCTGAAGTCGTGCAGCAGGTAGGCGACATTCCTTTGACGCTGGTTGCCGGCGGCTTGAAGGTATCATTCATATCGCTGATTTACGCCCTGCTGATCTATGCCGCCTCGCTGGTGATCCGCATGTTGCAGAAGCCGCGGATATAGCCCGGTTAGGAACCGGGGCGTATGGGCGGAAGATGGCCGCCGGGCTTCCGGTCCGGTTCTGCGCCCTTTCCGGTTTCTGAACGGATCGCGCCCGGTTATAAAACGGACGCGATTTAACCTTTGGCGAGCAGTTTCTGCTGCGTGTCGTACGCCTCGGCGATCAGTTCGGGCGGGTAGTCGTACAGCTCCAGAATGCGGATGGCGTTGCGCGTGGTGAGGGGACCGGTGTGCAGGCAGTAGTCGAATACCAGCCGCCCGTCGGCCACCTCTTCGCGGAAGTGGTGCAGTTCGTAGCCGTCGCCGCGCAGCAGTTCGGCCAGTTCGATGTCGTGCGTGGCGGCCAGCACGATGTGCGGCCCGCGGTTGAGGCGCGCCAGCACGGCTTTCCCGGCAGCGATACGTTCGGTGGTGTTCGTGCCCTTGAACAGTTCGTCGAGCACGAAGAGGCACGCCGCGGGCCGGTCCGCGTCTTCGAGCAGCCGCTTGACGGTGAGCACCTCCTGCAGATAGTAGCTCGTCCCTTCGGTGATGTCGTCCGAAATGCGGATCGACGAGTGGAGCCGCATGTAGGGCGCCGTGAACCGCTCCGCAAAACAGGTGCAGAGGGTCTCGCCCAACAGGGCGTTGAGCATCACCGTCCGGATGAAGGTGGTTTTGCCCGACATGTTCGACCCGGTGAGCAGCAGCCCCGTGCCGTCGAGCGTCAGGGTGTTCGCTGTGCAGCCCTCGATCAAAGGATGCACGACCTGCACGGCTTCGAGGTATTTGCCGTCGGTGAACGTCGGGCGGCAGGTCTTCGCGTCGCGTCGCAGGCGCATGACCGAGATGGCCGCGTCGGTCCGGCCGATGAAGCGGAACACGTCGTGGATGGCGTCGCGGTGAGTCGCGATGCTGCCGGTGAAGCGGTGGAAAAGAATCACCTCGATGTTGAACGCGATCTTCACCAGCTCGAATGCCAGCCATCCGACGGCCGCCAGTTCGTTGCCTCCGTCGCCCTGCGTGCCGACGATGCGGCTGCGGTGCTCGACCTCGGCGACCCGGCGGATCGGCCGTGCGGCTTCGTCCGAGCCGGGAACCCCCTCTGCCGCAAGGTACCGCGCGGTTTTCAGGGCCGTGGAAAGCTGCTTTACGGCCGATGTGTAGAGGGAGATGTTGATTTTGTTGCTGTAATGAATATACATGTTGACCGCGTAGATCGCCACGAAGAGCAGCAACAGCGCCGGATAAAACGGCGCGAGAAGCAGCGCGGCCGTGGCCGCAGCGGTCAGCGCGTAGATCAGTCCGATGCGGCGGACCCGGACCGGGGTGTCGAAGATCAGCCGGCAGAGGTCGTAGGCGTCGTCGCCCGCGAGGCGTGCAAGGTGTCCGGCGCACCGTTGCGTCAGTTCGTCGTCGTTTTCGAAAGCACCGACCCGGCGGTCGAAATCCGCGGCATCCTCCTCGCCCCGCAGCGTCCGCAGCCGGGCGTAGAGGTATTGCTGGCCGACACGTGAGGTCGTGCGGTCGATCTTTTCGAACACGGCGTTCAGGTCGAGGTCGGCCGTCGTCTCGGCGTCGACGATCTGAAAGACTCCCTCTTCGGCCGGGCAGTTGTAGAAATAACTGCCGATCGGATCGAAGTCATATGCCGCAGACTCCCCTCCGGGGCCTCCGGAAGGCTTGAACAGCGAAGCGATGTAGTCGGTCGGTCTCATGTCTGCGGTTGTCTTCTGAAAATTTTTACGCTGCGGAAGCGGCGGTCGGGGTCGGAGGCCGTGTCGTCCTGCGATTGCTTTTTTAAGCAGGCGTCCTACGCTGCGAGTGCAATGGTCGGGATCGGAGGCCTGCCGGCCTGGGGGCGCCCCTGAAGCAGGCGTCCTACGCCTGCGCCTGCATCGCGCGGGCGATGCCTTCGGCGATCTGGTCGATGGCGCCCTGGAGTTTGCCGCCGATCATCATCTTCATCATCATGTTCAGTTCGATGTGCAGCACCAGCCGCATGCGGGTGTCGGTGTCGGAGACTTTGTGGAGCTGAATCCAGAAGGCGAAATCCATCGGGATTCCCCCGTCGTCGCCCACGATCTTGACGTGGCGCGGTTCGATGCGCTCCTCCATGCGGAGACGGACGGTGAAGCCTTTGGCCTTGAACGAACAGGTCTCCTCGGTGGCCTGCCACTCCTCGACGCGGTCGGCGACGGCCGGGGTGAGGTTGTCGAAGCGGCTGATGACGGCGTAAATCTGTTCGGCGGGACGTAAAATCCGGTGTTGTTTCGAAATGTATTCCTGCATATTGCGCGTTGAAAATTATAAGTTGAAAGTTTTGCGGGTCCGGATCATTCCGCCGGCTGCGGGGCGGCCCAGAAACGGTCGGCGTCGGAGGTCCGGACGGTGGATTCATCCAGAGAGAATCCCTCGAACCCCGGGGGCAGCAGGGCGATGGCGCGGCCTTCGTATCCGACCTCCTTGTCGTATCCGGTCTGCTCCCAACAAATGAACCAGTAGAGGTTCTTGGCCCAGTAGGAGAGGTAATTCTCCGGGTCGCGTGTTCCGAGAAGCCGGTGTACGGTCATCGGCTCTCCGGCGACGGTGCGCTGCCGCATCTCTTCGAGTGAGAGCGCTTCGCCTTCGGGCGAGGCGACGTAGGATTGCATGTCCGAGTCTATCATCGCCCATTTCTCGCATTCGGGCAGCCAAACGAGGTTGACCACGTGGCAGTCCCGATCGAGCGAGTCGGCCGGAAGGCACGTCACGAAGCGGTTGACGATCCCTTGCGAGAGCAGCAGCTCGTGGAGCAGGATCGAGTGCAGGCGGCAGTTGAAAGCCGGTTCTACGGTACGGGTATACTCCCACAGTCCGATTGCGTTGCGCGTTTCGGGCTGGACTTTCTGATTGGCGTGGGGAATGTTCCGGGCGACGAACTGCGCCAGCGCGCGGGCGTTGTCCCAGGTCGTCGCGGCGGGATTCACGAGGGTGTCGAGCCGGAAGTATTCGCGGATTTCACGGGCGCGGACGGTGTCCTGTTTATAGGTGAAGCGATACTGCACGGTGTCGGCGGCGTAAGGGCCTGCGGCGCGGAGCAGCTCCACGCGCTGCTGTTTTTCGAGACCGGTCAGATAGTCAATGGCCTGTTCGCGGAAGACGAAACGGGCCAGCAGAAAGATTGCCAGCAGCAGGCCGATGAGCGAAAGCAGAGCGATACCTGCGATTTTGAAGAGTTTTTTCATGGGCGGCGATTATGTCCGCTGCAAAGATAGGGATTTTTCCGGTGGCGGCAAACGAACGGGACGAACCTTTGCGAGGTTCGTCCCGGGATGCGGTTGCGAAACGGCAGGGCCTTGCGGAAACGGGGGCGGGGCCTTGGAAAAACGGGCCGGCGATATGGGGGCTGTGCGCGGACAGCTCCCGACGGCGTAATCCGGGCTGGCGGTCTTTGAATCCGGCCGGTTCTGAATCCGGCTTTTCAAGCCGGCGGTCAGTCGATCTCGAAGGTGCGCGCCGTGTCGCTGTCTACGGTGATGCGCACCGTCATCGTGTTGTCGGGCAGCAGTTGTTCGATCTTCTCGGGCCACTCCACCAGACACAGGTCTCCCGAGTAGAAATACTCCTCGTAACCGAAGTCGAAGGCTTCCCGCAGGTCGTTGATGCGGTAGAAATCGAAGTGGTGGATGCGTCGGTTGCCCTCGCCCTTGTATTGGTTGACGATGGCGAACGTGGGGCTGGTCACGGTGTCGGCGGCCCCGAGTTCTGCGGCGATTTCACGGATGAGCGTGGTTTTGCCCGCGCCCATCTCGCCGCGGAAGGCGACCACCGTGCGGCGGCCCAGCGAGCCGATGATCGCCCCGGCGACCTGCGGAAGTTCGTCCTGCGAGGTGATGTGAATGGTTTTCATCTATTGTTTTGGCTTTAGAACGATATACGGTACGATCATCTCCTCCATCGAAATTCCGCCGTGCTGGAACGTGTTGCGGTAGTAGCGGATGTGGCGGTTCGCGTCGTTGTTGTAGACGAGGAAATCGGTGTTGTAGGCGAAGATGTAGCTCGACGTGAGGTTGCTCGACGGCAGCTGCACGTCCTCGGGTTTCAGGATTTCGTAGACTTCGCGGGAGTTGTACGCGAGGTTGCGGCCCGTCTTGTAGCGCAGGTTGGCCGAGGTCTCGCGGTCGCCGGTCACCTTCACCGGGTTGTCCACGCGGATCGTGCCGTGGTCCGAGGAGATGACGACGGTGTGTCCCCGCTCGGAGAGGAGCTTGAGGATGGTGTAAAGGTCCGAGTGCTCGAACCACGAGCGCGTCAGCGAGCGGAACGCCGCGTCGTCCTCCGTGAGTTCGCGGATGATGTCGGTCTCGGTACGTGCGTGCGAAAGGATGTCGAGGAAGTTGTAGACGATGACCGAGAAATCGGCGTCGTAGACCTTCTGGATGTTGTCCACCAGCTTGCGCCCCTGCTCCGGGCGCACCAGCTTGTCGAACGAGAACTTCCAGTTCTTGCCGTTCTGGCTCATCAGCCGCTTCAGAAACTCCTCCTCGTACTGGTTCTTGCCGCCCTCCTCGTTGTCGTTGAGCCACTTGTTGGGCATCAGGCGGTCGATGGCCAGCGGCATAAGCCCCGCGAAGACGGCGTTGCGGGCGTACTGCGTGGCGGTGGGGAGGATGGCGCAGTAAAAGTCGTCCTGCGCCACGTCGTACCAGCCCCGCAGCAGCGACGAAATCGACCGCCACTGGTCGTAGCGGAAGTTGTCGATCAGCAGCAGCGTGGTCTTGGGGTTCTCGTCGACGACGGGGAAGATGTTGGTGCGCATGAGCGTGTGCGACATCACGGGGGTGTCGTCCGAGCGCTTGTTGATCCAGTTGTAGTAGTTGCGGCGCACGAACTTGCAGAACTCCTGATTGGCCTCGCTTTTCTGGTAGGTCAGCACCTCCTTGATGCTCTGGTCGGTGGATTCCGCCAGTTCGACCTCCCATGCGGTGAGCTTGCGGTAGAGCGCGCACCAGTCCTGGAACGTGTCGGCCATCTGGAGCGAGGACGAGATGCGGCCGAACTCCGAACGGTAGTCGGCGGTGGTCTGCTCGGTCACCAGCTGTTGCTGGTGCACGTTCTTCTTGATCGAGAGCAGCACCTGGTTGGGGTTGACGGGTTTGATGAGGTAGTCGGCGATCTTCGACCCCACGGCCTTGTCCATGATGTTCTCCTCCTCGCTCTTGGTGACCATGATCACGGGCGTTGTGGGGCGCACCTCCTTGATCTTGGGAAGGGTTTCGAGTCCCGTCATGCCGGGCATCATTTCGTCGAGGATGATCAGGTCGTAGGCTCCTTCGGAAGCCATGTCGATCGCGTCGTATCCGTTGTTGCAGGTGTCCACTTCATAGCCCTTCTGCTGGAGGAACAGCACGTGGGGTTTCAGCAGTTCGACTTCGTCGTCGACCCAGAGTATTTTGACCATACCGTTATCGGATTTAGAATTTGCAAAATTAATGTTTTTATCATCAAACGCAAAAACCCCGCGGTTTATTGGGTCGGCTCCGGTTTTGTGTGAATATTGCGGTAATTTTTTGCTGGAACGGAATATTGTTCGTATATTTGCGAACAATGATAACGGATATGACGAAAAAGGCCTATACGGACCAGGAGGAACAAATTGCCCGCTTTGCCAAGGCGATGGGGCATCCGGCGCGGATGGCTATTCTGCAATTCCTTGTCAGGCAGGACAGTTGCTTTTTCGGGGATATTCACGAAGTGTTGCCGATTGCCAAAGCGACCGTATCGCAGCATCTAAAGGAGTTGAAAGAGGCCGGATTGATACAGGGTGAAATCGAAACACCGAAAGTCCGTTATTGTATCAACCGTGCGAATTGGACGGTGGCGCGCAATCTTTTTGTCGGTTTCTTCTGTGACTGCAAGAACAAAGATTCCTGCTGCGGGTGAACGACTTTTTTTATTGATATTGTTCGTTGTTCGGCGAATTACATTTAATGAAAAGCAGATATGGAGATTAAAGTATTGGGAACGGGGTGCGCCGGATGCAAGGTACTCCACGAAACGGTAAAGCAGGCGGTCGCCGAGTTGAAATTGGCGGCGACGGTCGTAAAGGAAGAGGACATCATGAAAATCATGTCCTACAATGTGATGGCCCTGCCGGCGTTGGTCGTGGATGAGCAGATCGTAGCCAAAGGGCGGAAATTATCGCTTGCAGAGGTCAAGGAACTGCTGACAAAATAATTCGCCATGAAAAGATTATTGTTGCTTGTGGCTGCCGCAGCATTTGCCGCCTGCGGAAATAATCCGCGAAAAACCGTTGCCGATAGGCAGCAGGATGATTGTGTCGAAGTGCTTTGTTTCTACGGGGCAAAACGCTGCGCGACCTGTATTGCGATTGAAACCGGCGTGAAAGAGGTTGTCGAAACCGATTTCGCCGGGCAGGTTGGGGCCGGAGAGGTGTATTTTCGTATTATTGACATTGCAAAGCCGGAAAATGAAGCGTTGGCCGACAGATATGAAGTGACGTGGTCGGCGCTGTTGCTGAATAAATGGCGGGACGGGAAAGAAACCGTAACCGATTTGACGCAGTTCGCCTTTGCCAATGCTCGCACGAATCCGGAGCAATTTAAAGCGGAACTCTGTGCCGAAATTCGAAAACAGTTGGGCGAATAGGTATGGAATGTTTGCAGCACTTGCTGGACGGCTCGACCGTTCCGATACTGACCGCTTTTCTGCTCGGCCTGCTGACCGCCGTAAGCCCCTGCCCGCTGGCGACGAACATCGCCGCGGTGGGTTATATCTCGAAGGATTTGGAAAACCGCCGCCGCGTTTTTCTCAATGGCTTGCTTTACACGCTCGGACGTGTCGCGACCTACACGTTGCTGGGTGCGGTGCTGATTGCTGTGCTGCGTGCGGGGGCGAGTGTTTTCGCCATTCAGAAGGCAATCGGCAAATGGGGAGAAATGCTGATCGCTCCGGCGCTGATTCTGATCGGATTGTTTATGCTCTTCGGACATCGGCTCAACCTGCCGAATTTCGGGTTCTCGGGGCGCGGCGAGCGGATGGGGCGGGGTGGCGGATGGGGTGCGCTGTTGCTCGGCATTCTTTTTTCTCTGGCGTTCTGCCCGACGAGCGGCGTTTTCTATTTCGGAATGCTTATTCCGATGTCGGCCGCAGAAACGGGCGGTTATCTCCTGCCTGCCGTATTCGCTGTCGCTACGGGGCTTCCTGTGGTCATCGTCGCATGGCTGTTGGCGTACAGCGTTGCCGGGTTGGGCGCATTCTACAACCGGATGCAGGCGATTCAAAAGTGGCTCTCGCGGATTGTAGGCTTGCTTTTTATAGCCGGGGGCATTTATTATGGAGCAATTTATTTCTGTTAAAACGATGATTCAACGATTTGCCGACTGGCTCGTCTACGGCGTATTCGGGATGAGCGCCGAAACACATTTCGGAAGCGCTGTCAATTTCTTTTTCTACGACAGTGTCAAAATTCTGATCCTGCTGTTCTTGATCAGTATGGTAATGGGAATCGTCAATGCCTATTTTCCGATTGACAAACTGCGCCATTACCTTACGACCCGCAAACTGTACGGGTTTCAATACCTTTTTGCATCGCTGTTCGGGGCTATCACGCCGTTTTGCTCCTGCTCGTCGATCCCGTTGTTTATCGGTTTTGTCAAAGGCGGGATTCCTTTGGGTGTGACATTTGCGTTTCTGATTACCTCGCCGCTTGTGAATGAGGTTGCCGTGGCGATGTTCCTTGGTTCGTTCGGCCTGCGGGCGACGGCGATTTATGTTGTGAGCGGCATTCTGCTCGGCATGATCGGTGGCTTTGTACTCGGCCGCTTCAGGCTGGAACGCTATCTTTCGCCGTGGGTGCGGCAGCTGCAGGCGCAGTCCGATACGAAATCGGAAGTTTGGGCGGAAGAGCGCACGCCGTTCGTTCGACGGCTTCCCGTCATTGTGCGCGATGCGTGGGGTATTGTGCGGGGTGTGCTGGTATATGTGTTGATCGGTATCGGTGCAGGTGCGGCGATGCACGGGTATGTGCCCGAAGGATTTTTCGAGCAATATATGTCGAAAGATAATTGGTTTGCCGTGCCATTGGCTGTCGTTTGCGCCGTACCGATGTATGCCAACGCCGCCGGAATCGTTCCGGTGGTGCAGGTCTTCGTGACCAAAGGCATTCCGCTGGGGACGGCTATCGCCTTTATGATGGGCGTTGTCGGGTTATCGTTGCCGGAAGCCACGATGTTGAAAAAGGTGATGACATGGCGGCTGATCGGGATATTCTTCGGAGTGATGACTTTATTCTTTATTCTGTCGGGATATGTGTTTAATATGTGCTTGTAATACAGTTGTTTAATGTTTTTTGGCGTTTACGTCGAGCCTTCGGAATAAATATCTGATATAGAATATTTTAATTTTGGCCCGGGTTTTGCCCGATATTTGTTATCGTGTTGTGAACGTGCAGACTACACTGCCGCGGGAAAAAAGTGAAAAAAAATTGCCGATTATTGGCGGATATGTAAATAAAGCGTATATTTGCACTCCGAATCATTTTGGATGAACTTAATTTTAAATACTATATAAACATGACAAAGGCAGATATCGTAAGCGAAATCGCTAAAAGCACCGGCGTTGAGAAGGTGCAGGTGCAGGCTATCGTCGAGGCTTTCATGGAGAGCATCAAGACGTCGCTCACCCAAAAAAATAACGTGTATCTCCGTGGTTTCGGCAGCTTCATCGTGAAGAAGCGCGCCAAGAAGGTTGCCCGCAACATCTCGAAGAACACGACGATCACCATTCCCGAACACAACATCCCCGCTTTCAAGCCCGCAAAGAGCTTCGCAGCGAAGGTGAAATAACGGATAATAAGAACCTCTTAAAATTTAAGGACTATGCCAAACGGAAAGAAGCATAAGCGTCACAAGATGGCTACCCACAAGCGGAAAAAACGTCTTCGTAAGAACCGTCACAAGAAAAAGTAGGGTAGCACCTTTGTGCTAACGATAGATAAAGCTAAAGGGGCCAAGGGGTTCTTTTAGCTTTACCTATTTTCGGGTTTCCGATTTTTCGGGCGGTTTTTCCGCCTTTTTCGCGGGTTTTCCGGACGCCGGGCCCCGCGTTCCGCCGGACGTTTCCGGCATCCATTTTTCCCTTTGGAGTTCGCCGCCACTTCACAGCAAAACGCGGCTTCAGTACTAATTTCAGCCATACCGCGCCCGGTTTCCCGGAGCGCGACACACGATAGATGAACAGAGAATTAATCGTAAACGTAACCCCGACCGAGATATCAATCGCCATGTGCGAGGACAAGGTGCTCGTCGAACTGAACAAGGAGCAGTGCCAGACGGGCTTCGCCGTGGGGGACATCTACCTCGGAAAGGTGCGCAAGATCATGCCGGGACTGAACGCGGCATTCGTCAACATCGGACACGAAAAGGACGCCTTTATCCACTACCTCGACCTGGGGTCGCAGTTCCCCTCGTTGCAGAAGCTCGTCGCCTCGCAGCAGCCCGGAAAACGCGGGTTCCGCGTCGAGAGCATGAAACTCGAACCGCCCGTCGAGAAGACCGGGAAGATCGGCGAATACCTCCAGGTGGGGCAGCAGATCATGGTCCAGGTGGCCAAGGAGGCCATTTCGACCAAAGGTCCGCGCCTGACGGCCGACATTTCGCTGGCCGGCCGCAACGTGGTGCTGGTTCCCTTCACCTCGAAGGTTTTCCTTTCGCAGAAAATCCGCTCGGCGGACGAGAAGAAGCGCCTCAAGCGCATTGCCGCGGCGGTGCTGCCGAAGAATTTCGGCGTCATCATCCGCACGGCGGCCATGGAGGCCAAGGACGAGGACATCGAGCACGACATCCAGACCCAGATCGACCGCTGGCGCAAGACCTGCGCGGCGATCAAGAAAAACACGGCTCCCGCCCAGCTGATGAGCGAGATGAACCGCGCCAATACGATCATCCGCGACTCGCTGAACGGTTCGTTCTCGCAGATCGCCGTGGACGACGAGGCGATGTACAACGACATCCGCGGTTATATCAGGCAGATCGAACCCGAAAAGGAGAAGATCGTCAAACTCTACCGCGGCAACGTGCCCATTTTCGACAACTTCGACATCTCGAAGCAGATCAAGTCGCTCTTCGCCAAATATGTCTCGCTGCGCCGCGGCGCCTACCTCATTATCGAGCATACGGAGGCCATGAACGTCATCGACGTCAATTCGGGCAACCGCACCAAGGCCGAGGACAACCAGGAGCAGACCGCCATGGACGTGAACCTCGCCGCGGCGAAGGAGATCGCCCGCCAGCTGCGGCTGCGTGATTTGGGCGGTATCGTCATCATCGACTTCATCGACCTGCACAAGGCGCAGAACAAGCAGGCGCTGTTCGACGAGATGGTGAAGCTGATGGCCACCGACAAGGCCAAGCACACGGTGCTGCCGCTCACGAAATTCGGCCTGATGCAGATCACTCGTCAGCGGGTGCGTCCCGTGGCCGTCGAGAGCGTTTCGGACGTCTGCCCGACGTGCAACGGTTCGGGCAAGATCGAACCTACGGTGCTGCTGGACAAGAAGATCGAGAATCAGATTTCGTTCCTCACGCAGGACCGCGGACACAAATTCATCAAGCTGGTCGTCAGTCCTTACGTGGCGGCGTTCCTCCGAAAGGGCCTTTGGTCGCTGCGCCGCCGCTGGGAGTGGAAGTACAAGGTGCGCCTTGAGATCGCCGAGGACCAGAGCATCGGGATCGTCGAGATCCACTACCATGACAAAAAGGATAACGACCTTATAACCAAATAAGGCATGGCAACCGCCCGCGAGCAGCTGGCGCAGTTCGCCGCCGGGTCGAAAGCCCTCGGCAGACTGTGCCGCGAATATAAAAACAGGAGTGCTACCGTCCACCTCGAAGAGCTGGTCGGCGGCGCTCTTTCGTTTTATGCCGCGGCGGCCGTGGCCGAATCCGGGGGCGTGCATGTCTTTGTCGCCGAGGATCGTGACGCCGCAGCCTACCTTCTGAACGACTTCTACAACCTGCTGGACGAACGGCAGGTTTACTTCTTTCCCTCGTCGTGGAAGCGTTCGGCGGCCTATGGCGCCGAGGATGCGCAGGGCGTGGTGCAGCGCACGGCGACGATGCACGCCGTGCGGAATTTCTCGGGGAAGGGCTACCTGGTGGTCTGCACCTGCCCCGAGGCGCTGGCCGAGCGGGTCGCCGACGCCGAAGCCCTGCAACGGGAGACGATCACCGTGAGGGTCGGCGACCGGATTTCGATCGAGGTGCTGGAGCAGGCGCTCGTCGATGCTTCGTTTACGCGCGTGGATTTCGTCTACGAACCCGGCCAGTACTCGGTGCGCGGCGGTATCGTCGACGTCTTCTCCTATTCGGAGAGCAAACCCTACCGACTGGATTTCTTCGGCGACGAGGTCGACTCGATCCGGCGGTTCAACATTTCGAGCCAGCTGTCGTCGGACAGGCTGGAGCGCGTGGAGATCATCCCCGACCTGAACGCCGGGACGCCCGCCGCGGCGAAGGTCTCCTTCGCGCGGTTTGCGGGCGCGGAGGCTTCCTGGTGGTTCTACGACGCCGATTTCGTGTTGCGGAGGGTCAACGACATCCGCCGCAGGACGCTCTCGGACATGGAGCATCCCGATGAGATCGACTCGCTGCTGACGAGCCGCAACTCGCTCGTGGCCGACCTTTCCGGAAGCCGGATTTTCCTGCTGCGCGACAATCTTCCCGAGCGGCCCGCGGCCGCAACGGTGAAGTTCGCGACGTCGCCCCAGCCGAAATTCAATAAAAATTTCGAGATGCTGGCCGACGACATGATCCGGGGTGCGCTGCGGGGTTACGATACCTATATACTTTCGGAGAACAAGGCGCAGGTCGAGCGTCTCGAAAATATTTTCCACCAGATCGGCCGCGGACAGGCCGTCGTGCGGTCGCTGTCGACGACCCTGCACGAGGGGTTCGTGGACAACGACCTGAAACTGTGCCTCTACACCGACCACCAGATTTTCGACCGCTACCAGCGTTACCGCATCAACGGCGAGATCCGGCGCGACGAGCAGATGACCGTCGCCGAGCTGAACCAGCTGCGCCCGGGCGACTACGTGGTGCATATCGACCACGGCGTGGGCCGTTTCGACGGGCTGGTGAAGATCGCCGCGGGCGACGGACGCATGCAGGAGGCGATCAAACTGGTCTACAAGGACGGCGACGTGCTGTTCGTCAACGTGCACTCGCTCCACCGCATTTCGCGCTACAAGTCGGGCGACGGTGAGCCGCCGAAGGTCTACAAACTGGGCAACGGCGCCTGGCAGAAGCTGAAGAACGCCACCAAGAAGGCCGTCAAGGACATTTCGCGCGAACTGATCGCCCTCTACGCCAAACGCAAGGCCTCGAAGGGCTACGCCTTCTCGCACGACAGCTATTTGCAGCACGAGCTGGAGGCGTCGTTCCGCTGGGAGGACACCCCCGACCAGCAGTCGGCCACGGCGGCCATCAAGAAGGACATGGAGTCGGACCAGCCGATGGACCGGCTGGTGTGCGGCGACGTGGGCTTCGGAAAGACCGAGGTGGCGATCCGCGCGGCGTTCAAGGCCGCCGTCGACGGCAAGCAGGTCGCCGTGCTGGTCCCGACGACGATCCTTGCCTTGCAGCACTACCGCTCGTTCACCGAGCGTCTGCGCGATTTCCCGGTGAGGGTGGAGTACATCAACCGCACCAAATCCACGAAGGAGGTCAGCCAGATCCGCGAGGACCTCGCCTCGGGGAAGATCGACATTCTGATCGGCACGCACAAGATGCTGGGCAAGCAGATCGTGTTCCGCGACCTGGGGCTGCTGATCATCGACGAGGAGCAGAAATTCGGCGTCGCCGCCAAGGAAAAGCTCACCGAGATGAGCGTTTCGGTCGATACGCTGACGCTCACCGCCACACCGATTCCGCGCACGCTGCAATTCTCGCTGATGGGTTCGCGGGACTTGTCCGTCATTTCGACCCCGCCGCCCAACCGCCAGCCGATCCTCACCGAGTCGCACGTATTCTCGGAGGAGATCATCCGCGATGCCGTCGAGGCGGAACTCGCCCGCGGCGGCCAGGTCTATTTCGTCCACAACCGCGTCGAGGACCTGCCGGCCCTCCAGGGGCTGATCACGCGCCTCTGCCCGAAGGCCCGCGTGGCCGTCGGGCACGGCAAGATGCCGGCCGAGCAGCTGGAGAAACTCATCATGGACTTCATCTACGGGGAATTCGACGTGCTGGTGTCGACGACCATCGTCGAGAACGGCATCGACATTCCCAACGCCAATACGATCATCGTCGACAACGCCCAGAACTTCGGTTTGAGCGACCTGCACCAGCTGCGCGGCCGCGTGGGGCGTTCGAACCAGAAGGGCTACTGCTACCTGCTTTCGCCGCCCGACGAGCTGCTGTCGTCCGACGCGCGGCGGCGTCTGCGGGCCATCGAGGAGTTTTCCGACCTGGGTTCGGGGTTCAACATCGCCATGCAGGACCTCGACATTCGCGGCGCGGGCAACCTGCTGGGCGCCGAGCAGAGCGGGTTCATCGCCGACATCGGTTTCGAGACCTACCAGAAGATTATGAACGAGGCGGTGGCCGAACTGCGTGCCGAGGGGCTTCATGTCCCGGGCCTGAGCGACGGGGAGCAGGAGGTCGTGGAGCAGATGCGTTTCATCGACGACGCGCACATCGACATCGAGGTCGAGGCCGCGCTGCCCGACGCCTACGTTTCGCAGCAGGCCGAACGCCTGAAACTCTACCGCGAACTCGACTCGACGAAGGACGAGGAGGCTTTGCAGGCCTTCGAGAGCCGTCTTGCGGACCGCTTCGGTCCCCTGCCGCGCGCCGCGAAGGAGCTGTTGAACGTCGTGCGCCTGCGCTGGGAGGCCATTCGTCTGGGCATGGAGCGCGTGAAGGTCAAGAACGGGCTGATGATCGTGCATTTCGTGGGCGAGGAGAACTCGCCTTTCTACAAGAGCGAGGCCTTTATGACCCTGTTGCAGCGGATTACGCAGCGGCCCGACCGATTTGTGCTCAAACAGCACAATAATCGGTTGGCGATGACCGTTAGGAATGTCAAAGACGTGGAAGACGCATACAAAACGCTGCAGCAGCTTTGAATCTGATCGTAGACATAGGCAACACCCTTGTCAAGTTGGCCGTTTTTGACGGCGGACGGATCGTCGCCCAGCGCTGCGTGGAGCGGCTGCATCCGTCGATGCTCGGCGAGTTGCTGGAGGGCCGCAGGGCCGCGAAGGCCGTCGTCGCCTCGACGCGCGGCGAAGCGGACGACGTGGTCGAAACGGTCAGGCCCTATGCGGATTACCTGCTGGAATTCACCTCGCAGACCCCCGTGCCGGTTGCCAACGCCTACCATACGCCCGAGACGCTGGGCCGCGACCGGCTGGCCGCCGCCGTGGGCGCCACGGTGCTTTACCCGGGGCGCAACGTGCTGATCGTCGATTTCGGCACGGCCGTCACGATCGACCTGGTGACGGCCGACAACACGTTCCGCGGCGGGTGCATTTCGCCGGGGATGAAAACCCGTTTTCGGGCGCTCCACGACTACACGGCCTGCCTGCCGCTGTGCGGTCCGACCGAAAGCGGGGAGTTGCAGGGGCTCACCACCGAAGAGGCCATCCGCCTGGGGGTGATGAACTCGCTGACCTTCGAAATTGAGGGCTATATGGCCCGGATGGAGAAAAAAATCGACGATTTATGCGTAATTTTTACCGGCGGGGACGCGAAATACTTTGCGAAAAGAATTAAAAACACGATATTTGCAAATTGTAATCTGGTCTTTTGCGGATTGGATCGAATTTTAGAGTACAATGCAAGTGAAGAACACCTTGATTAAGCTGGTTGTCGCGGCTGCAGCGATGTTTCCTTTTGCCGTTTCGGCCCAGACAAGCAGTATTAACGCATTCTCGCCCTATACGATGTACGGCATCGGCGAACAGAATACCCCCGGTACGCTGCAGATGCGCTCGATGGGCGGTGCGGGTGTGGCCATGCGTTCGGTGAGTACGGTCAACCTGCTCAACCCCGCGGCTTACAGCGCGGCTCCGCAGAAGACTTTCCTTTTCAACTTCGGGTTGGAGGGGCAGAACTACTACAACGCCCAGACGGTCGGAGGCGTCGGGAAACGGACGGCCTACAACACGTTCAACTTTCACGACATCGCTTTCCAGATGCCGGTGGCGAAGCGGCTGGGACTCGGTTTCAGCCTCACGCCTTACAGTTCGGTGGGTTACAGGACCAAGTATTACCACGAATACGATCCCGAAGACCCCATTTACGCCAACGTCGGCAATATTCAGTACAACTACCAGGGCGAGGGCGACGTGACGGAGGTCAAGGTCGGCCTGGGCTGGGAGCCGTTCAAGAATTTTTCGGTGGGTATCGCCGCACAGTATTACTGGGGCGACATCGACCGTACGTTCGTGATGACCCCGACCGCCATTACGGGCGAGGGAACCTTCACCTCGACGGTGGGGCAGGACAATTACAGCATTTCGAGCATCAAGGGGCAGGTCGGCGTGCAGTGGAACGCGATTCTGAACGCGAAGCGCATCCTGACCTTCGGCGCGACGTACGACTTCGGCGGCGACCTGAACCCGGAGGTGACGAAAAAACTCTATATCGGCGACCTGTACAACACGGTCGTCAAGGGCGATACGACGCACCTGAAGCTGGTGCTGCCCCGGCAGCTGGCCGTGGGGGCCTATTACCAGACCGGCAGGTGGGCCGTCGGCGTGGATTATGTGTTCCAGAACTGGGGCGGCCGCAACTCGGGCTACGAGATGACGGGAACCAGCGGCAGCGGGGAGAACAAGACGGAATACAAGGTGGCCTACACCAATACGAGCACGATCAAGATGGGTGTGGAATACACCCCGAACCGTTACGATGCGCGTCACTTCCTCAAACGCTGGTCCTACCGTGCGGGTTTCCGCTACGGGGCCTACAACCAGACGTTCAACGGGGACAAGCTCGCACAGTACGCCGTGACGGCGGGCATCGGCATCCCGGTGAGGCGCGGCGCCTTCTCGGCCATCGACATCGGCGTCGAGTACGGTCGCCGCGGTTACAACATCGCCGACCGCCTGGGGCTGGTCCGGCAGCAGTATTTCAAGTTTGCGATCGGCTTCACGCTCTTCGCGGGACAGATGGAGAACGGCGAATATTGGTTCATGCGCTCCAAGTTCGATTGATGTGACAGGCAAGCAAAAATAAAAGATAGAAACACAAAAATTAATCTGACCGATGAAAAACGTTAAATTCCTGCTTTCTGCTGCGTGTGCGCTTTTTGCAGTCGCAGCGATGGCACAGCAAGATTTCAGTGATCCGAAGTACGCGGTCTGGGGTGACACTCCTCAGGAGCGGGAGCAGAACATTCTGAACAGCAACTTCCTCAAGGAGTCGCTCGACAACAAGGATTACAACGCTGCCGCGCATTACCTCAAGGAGCTGCTCGACAAATGTCCGAAGGCTTCGCAGAATACCTTTGTGCGCGGTATCACGCTTTATAAGAACAAGATCGCGCGCGCCAAGAGCATCGCCGAGAAAAACACCTACACCGACTCGCTGATGATCGTTTACGACCTGCGCAACGAGTATTTCGGCGACCATCCCAAGTACGGCACGCCCTATATCCTCGACCGCAAGGCCCGTGAGTATCTGATGTACAAACCCGCCGACCGCAAGGGTATCCGCGAAGCGTTCCGCGCAGCCATCGAGGCCGGCGGCGACAACACCGATCCCGAGACCGTCGTGGCCTATTTCTCGAACCTCTGCGACGATTACAGGAATACCGACGAGGTGATGCCCGACGAGATCATCGCCGAGTACGACCGTCTGACGCCGTTCTTCGAGAAGAACCCCGCTGCCGCCGAGTACAAGAGCCAGTTCGACGCTGCGTTCGGATTGAGCGGCGCCGCAAGCTGCGAGAATCTCGAAAGACTCTTCAAGGGCAAGCTGGCCGCCGCTCCCGACGACGAGGCGCTGCTTTCGCAGGCCGTGGCTCTGATGTCGCGCGCCAAGTGCGACGGTGATTTCTACTTCTCGATCGCCGAGAAATACTATCAGGTGAAGCCTTCGTCGGAGACGGCCATGTTCCTGGCCCAGGCTTTCCAGAACAAGAAGGACTATGCAAAGGCGAAGACCTACCTGAACGAGGCACTGGATGTCGAGAAAGACCCCGCCGAGCGTCAGAAACTGCTCGTGCGCATCGCGCTGGTGGGCCTCGTGTCCAACGACATTCCGGGCGCTGCCGCCGCTGCGCGCCAGGCCCGCGACCTGGATCCCGAGGACGGCGTTCCGTACTTCATCCTGGCGCAGTGCTATGCTTCGTCGGCAGGTTCGTGCGGCGGTTTCGCCGGTCTGGCGACCTATTGGGCCGCTTACGATACGATGGCCAAGGCGGTCGAGCTGCTCCCGGCCGATTCGGAGTACATGGAGCACGCCAAGAGTTCCCTCGGCAAGTTCCGTTCGGTTTTCCCCAGCTCGGAGGAGTGCTTCTTCAACGAGTTGCAGGAGGGTGCGCGCTATACGGTGACCTGCGGAACGGCCGCCGGTATCACCACCACCGTCCGTGCCCGCTAAAAAACACGCTCCCGACAGGCTTTGATGGGAAAACGCATGACAAGAACGATCAGGGTAGCACTCTCCGTGACGGGGAGTGCTATCTTGCTATTCTCGTGTGCGGACAAGGATGCGGGCCGCGCTTCGGCTTCCGAGGAGACGATGATGACCGAATACAGCGAGGACCTTTCGGTCGTGATGTCGCAGAACGGCCGCCGGTCGTACCATTTCGTCACGCCGCTGCTCGAAGGTTATTCGCTGGCCCGCGAACCTTACCGCGAATTCCGCAAGGGCGTGAAGATCACTACCTACCAGAACGATTCGCTGACCACGGTGGACGCCGTGCTGACGGCCAACTACGCCATCTATTACGAGAACCGCGAACTGTGGGAGGCCAAGGGCAACGTCGTCGTCGAGAAATCCGACGGCAAAACCCTCTACACCCAGCAGTTGTTCTGGAATGCGCGGACCAAGAAAATCTATTCGAACGTCGATTCGAAGATCGTGCAGAACAACGGCCGCGATGTCTTCATCGGCGAAGGTTTCGAATCGGACGAGGAGTTCAAGGACTGGCGTTTTCGCCGCATGAAGGGCCGTATGGAGGTCGAGATGAAGCAGAGCGCCGACTCCGCGGCCACGGATTCCACGTCCGTGCGCCCGGTTCCGAAACCCTCCGACAGCCGGTCCGCCGTCCGGACGCCCGAATCCGGGAGGGCCGCTGATGGGCCTGCGGCCGCTCCGGCCCGGGAGATTCCCGCCGGGCCGGCTGAAAGGCAGGTCGGAAGACCCGAGGCGGAAGTTGAACGCCGGCCGCTGAAAATGCTGGACGGCTCCCGGGAGGAGCAGGTTTCCGTCGAACCCAAACTCAAAAACTGAAAGCGATGCTCACCACCGTCGTCCTGATTGTCGTAATGCTGTTGCTGTCGGCTTTTTTCTCGGGGATGGAGATTGCCTTTACGAGCAAGAACCGTCTCAAGCTGGAGATCGACCGCAAGCAGAACCGCATGTTCGACCAGATTGCCGAGGTTTTCGCCCGCCATCCGGGGCAGTATATCACCACGATCCTCGTGGGCAACAACATCGCACTGGTCGTCTATTCGCTGGCGATGTCGCTGCTTCTGCGCAGCATCTATGCCTCGCTGGGGTGGGAGCAGCTCGCCCGGAGCGGCTCGGTCGCCGTGGACACCGCCGTTTCGACGGTCATCATCATCTTCTTCGCCGAGTTTCTCCCCAAGTCGATTTTCAGGAACAATCCCAATTTCTATTACCGCGCGCTGGCGCCGGTGATCTATTTTTTCTACGTCGTCCTCTATCCGGTGGCGCGTTTCACGACGCTGCTTTCCCACGGCATTCTGCACCTTCTGGGCCGCCGCGTCGAGGAGCGGAACATCACTCCGAGTTTCGACCGCGAGGACCTCGCGGCGCTGCTCGACACGAACAGCCCGGAGCAGCATTCGGAACCGGACAACGAGCTGAAACTCTTCCAGAACGCGCTGGATTTCGCCGACCTGCGCGTCAGGGACTGCATGGTTCCGCGTGTGGACGTCGAGGCCGTGGACATCGACGACACCTCGATCGAACAGCTCACGGCGCGTTTCGTCGACTCGAAATATTCGCGTATCTTCGTCTGGCGCAAGTCGATCGACAACATCGTGGGCTACGTCAATTCGAAAAGCCTTTTCACGCGGCCCCGGCAGATCGCCGACGTGATGATGGAGGTCAATTTCGTGCCCGAGACCATGCCTTTGCAGCTGATGCTGGAGAATTTCATCAAGCACCGTTCGAACATCGCCGTCGTGATCGACGAATTCGGCGGCACGGCGGGCGTCATTTCGCTCGAAGACGTGCTGGAGCAGATTTTCGGCGAGATCGAGGACGAGCACGACATTCCGGACCTCACCGAAAAGCAGGTCGGCCCCGACGAGTATGTTCTCTCGTGCCGCCTGGAGGTGAAATACCTGAATGAAAAATACAACCTCGGCATCGAGGAGAGCAAGGAATACGACACGCTGGCCGGTTTCATCATCTTCAATTACGAGGGTATTCCCACCGCCGGGGAGACGGTTTTCATCGGCGGCCTGCAATTGCGGATTCTCCGTACGACGCGTTCGCGCATCGAACTGGCGCGGGTGAAGAAATTGTAGCGTGGGCCGGATTTCGCCGCCTTTCCGGTAAATTCCCGCCCCGGCGGGGATTACGGGGGCGAAGCGTGCGTATATTTTTACTTTTATTCTGTTCTTTTTACAATTAATTTTACTACCTTTGGCTGATAATTCGAAACAATACGAATAATTAACAATTTATATGGCAAGTTTAAACACTTTACGAACCAAGTTCGGCATCGTGCTTTCGATCATCATCGCACTGGCCCTCTTGGCATTCATCCTCTCTCTGAAGACTGAAATGGGCTTCTCGGGCAACGACCCGCGTGTCGGTGTGATCGACGGCGAGAAGATCAACTATTCGGAGTACTACGACCAGTACGAGACGATCAAGTCGCAGAACAACATGCAGGAGAGCGACGAGCAGCAGTCGGCCATGCTGGCCAATGCCGCCTGGCAGGCGCTGATCGCCAAGCACGTGCTGACGCCCGGTTTCGACCGGATGGGACTTCGCGTCACCGAGCCGGAGCGTCTGGCGATGGTCAGCGGACAGCATCCTTCGCAGGCTTTCTACAACGCTTTTGCCGATCCCCGCACGGGCGAGTACAGCGTGGCTGCCATCAGCCAGTTCCTCGCGCAGGCCGAGACCAACCCCGAGGCGGCCAATGCCTGGGCGCAGCTCAACGAGCAGGCCCGTCTGGAGCGCGAGGTGCAGAAGTACTTCGGACTGGTGAAGGGCGGCGTTTACGTCAATTCGCTGGAGGTCGCCCGCGGTGTCGAGGCTGCCAACAAGTCTTTCTCGGGCAAGTGGGCCGGCAAGAAGTTCTCGGCCGTTCCCGATTCGCTCGTCAAGGTGTCGTCGGGTGATGTGAAGGCTTACTACAACAGCCATAAGAACCAGTTCAAGCAGACCCCGTCGCGTACGATTTCGTATGTCGTATTCGAGGTCTCCCCCACGGACGACGACCTGCTGGCGCTTGAGAAGAGCGTGACGGAGGTGGGCCGGGAGTTCGCCGCCGCCGAGGAGGTGAAGACCTTCGTCCGCGCCAATCGCAACGGCAAGATCGCCGACAGCTATGTTTCCGCCGCACAGCTCTCCGACGAGGAGGCCAAGGCGCTGATGGCGGGCGAGATGTACGGTCCCGTGCTGAAGAACAACGAGTGGACGATGTCCCGCGCGCTCGATTCGAAGATGGTTCCCGACTCGGTGGGCGTACGTCATATCGTGCTGCCCTATGCGCAGGAGGCGCTTGCCGACAGCCTGCTGACGGTGCTGAAGAAGGGGGACGATTTCGCGCAGACCGCTGCCCGTTATTCGGTTTACGACGCTACGGCCGCCAACGGCGGTGAAGTGGGAGTGCTGCCTTTCTCGGCCTTCACGGGCGAGTTCGCCGCCGCTTTGGCCAATGCCAGACAGGGCGACATCGTGAAGATCGCTTCGGGCGACGCCATCCAGCTGATGCAGGTATACCGTGCCGACAAACCTTCGAAACACGTGCAGGTGGCTACGATCACCTATCCCGTGGAGGCTTCGGCCGCCACGCGCCGCGACGTGCACAACCAGGCCGGTTCGTTCATGGTCAACGCCAAGGGTTCGGCCGCCGCATTCGCAGATGCCGCTTCGACGGCTGCCGTGACGCCCCGCGTGGCTGCGATCGCCCAGGGCGACCGTACGATCCGCGGCCTTGAGGATTCGCGCGAGGTGGCCCGCTGGGCCTACGGAGCGAAGGAGGGCGACCTTTCGGCGATCTTCAACGTAGGCAAGGACTACGTGATTGCCACGCTGACCGAGATCGACGACAACGAGTACGCACCGCTGAATAAGGTTTCGGCCCAGATCCGTTCGCAGCTTCTTCGCGACAAAAAATACGATTATATCGTCAAGAGCCTTTCGGGTTCGACCCTCGCCGAGCAGGCTGCAAGTCTCGGCTCGGAGGTGGAGGACTTCTCCGATGTGACTTTCGGTTCGTTCTACGTGAACGGCGTGGGCATGGAGCCTCGTCTGGTGGGCGCCATCGCATCGGCCGAGAAGGGCGCCCTGTCGGCTCCCGTGAAGGGACTTTCGGGCGTCTATGTCTTCGAGGTCGGGGATGTCAAGACCGACGACAAGCAGACCGCCGAAGGCGAGAAAGTGCGCGCCCAGGCCATGGCCGAGGGCATGGCCCAGCAGTTCGCCATCCCGGCTATCCAGCAGATGGCCAAGATTCAGGACCTGCGCGGCAAGTACTTCTAAACGATTGATTTTACGGTGCATCTTTGCACTTGCTCCCGCAGGGCGCGAATGGGACGTACTCCGGTACACCCATCCGCGCTCTGCTTCGTTTAAGCACAAACCGGCAGCTCTCACCGCAAAGATTGAAAATTAGCGGAGAATTCTCTGCGCAGTCCGGCTTTTTTCGTATCTTTAGAGGCGTAACGGCTCTTTTAACAGCCGGAGGCCCTGTCAAACCAGGTGCAATCCGGTTTCGGAGCCGTCCGGTCATTCATTCTCTTCGTAATAGGATAAATAAATATTCGCCATGAACAACTTCATCTATCACAATCCGACCAAACTGGTTTTCGGCAAGGGCCAGATCGCCCGTCTGCCGAAGCTCATTCCCGCCGGAAAACGCATCATGCTGACCTTCGGCGGCGGAAGCGTCAAGCGTAACGGCGTCTACGATCAGGTCGTCGCCGCACTCGAAGGCCGCGACCTGGTCGAGTTCTGGGGCATCGAGGCGAATCCGTCGGTCGAGACCCTGCGCGAAGCCATTGCGCTGGGCAAAGAGCGGAAGGTGGACTTCCTGCTGGCTGTCGGCGGCGGGTCGGTCATCGACGGTACGAAACTCATCGCTGCGGGCCTTCTCTACGACGGCGATGCATGGGACATCGTGCTCAAGGGGCAGGCCGGCAAGACCGTGCCGCTGGCTACGGTCCTCACCATGTCGGCCACGGGTTCCGAGATGAACTCCGGGGCGGTCATTTCGCGCTACGAGACCAAGGAAAAATATGCTTTCTACGGCTATTATCCGGTCTTCTCGATCCTCGATCCCGAGACGCTCTATTCGCTGCCGAAGCGTCAGGTAGCCTGCGGACTTGCGGATACTTTCGTGCATGTGCTGGAGCAGTATATGACTACGCCCCATCAGTCGCGGCTGATGGACCGCTGGGCCGAAGGCATCCTGCATACGGTGGTCGAAATCGCTCCCAAAGCGCTGGCGGACGAGCGCGATTACGACACGATGTCGGAATACATGCTTTCGGCGACGCTGGCCCTGAACGACATGATCCGTATGGGCGTGACGCAGGACTGGGCGACGCACATGATCGGCCACGAGCTGACGGCGCTGCACGGCTTGACGCACGGCGCGACGCTGGCCATTGTCATCAACGGTACGCTGCGCGTGCTGCGCGGGCAGAAACGCGGCAAACTGCTGCAATACGGCGAGCGTATCTGGGGCATTGCCGGCGGTTCGGAGGAGGAGCGCATCGACCGCACGATTGCGGCCAACGAGGCGTTCTTCCGTTCGCTGGGCCTCTCGACACGCCTTTCGGAGGAGGGTATCGGCGAAGAGACCATCGCCGAGATCGAACGCCGCTTCACGGCTGCGGGCGATCGGTTCGGCGAGGCGCAGAACGTCGACGGCGCCATGGCCCGCCGGATTCTGGAGGCCTGCCTGTGATTCCATTGCCGGTTGCCGAAAGAACGATCCCCGCAACCGAGGTTGCGGGGATCGTTTGTCATGGAACGCGGGTTTATTCGTCCACCCCGAATGTCGAAACGTTGAGACTGCCCAGCGCATCGACCGTGATGCCGTATTCTCCGGTCTCGACGCCTTTCAGGATGATGAGGTAGGAGCTGCTTCCGAACCGGCGCGAGGTGAAGGGCTGCCGTTCCAGCGTGTTGCGCTGCCGGTCGCCGAAGGTTCCGACCGACGCGTATTCGGCGATCCGCATCTTCTTCTTGACCTTGAACCGGAAGACGCTGATCACCGACATCGGGTCGATCAGGTTGTCCGGAACGCGGATGATAAAGGCGATGCCGTCGCTCTTCCGGAACCGGACGGGGGACTGCGCGCCTTTCAGCGTCATTTCGTCGATGTGGTCCTTTCCGATGCCGAACAGTTTCTGCCCGGTGGACGAGCGGTGGCGGGGAGCCAGGCTCTCCTGGACGAGCTGCTCGGTTCTGTTGTCGGGCCGGATAGCCAATGCCTGGCCGATGAATTCGGGTTCGGGGAATGTCAGGGCGCTGTCGGTCCGGGTTACGGAGGGTTCCGGTGCGGCGGCCGCCTCCGGAGTCTGCGCCTGCGACCGGATGCAGGCACAGCAGGCAAGCAACAGAATGAGGGTTTTCTTCATGCGAATGGAACGTTGGAATGAATGAATATGTGTATTTCAGTCGTAAAGATAATGCAAAAACTCCTGTTCCGGTTTTTGGCGGGTGAAAAAAGTCCCTCCCGAAGTGCTCCGGAACAAAAAACGCCCCGGTCTTGCGACCGCGGCGTTTCTCTTGTCGGAGCCGGGAATTTACTCGGCGAGCAGGATTTCGAGGATCTTGATGGCTGCCGTGGCGATTGGCGTACCGGGGCCGAAGATGGCGGCGGCGCCGTCGCGGTAGAGTTCATCGTAGTCCTGCGCGGGGATCACGCCGCCGACGATGACGATGATGTCCTCGCGGCCCAGCTTCTTCAGCTCGGCGATGATCTGCGGCACGAGCGTCAGGTGGCCGGCGGCCAGCGACGATACGCCGACTACGTGCACGTCGTTTTCGACGGCCTGCTTGGCGGCCTCCTCCGGAGTCTGGAACAGCGGACCCATGTCGACGTCGAAGCCGATGTCGGCATAACCCGTAGCGACCACCTTGGCGCCGCGGTCGTGTCCGTCCTGGCCGAGCTTGGCGATCATCACGCGCGGCTGACGGCCCTCTTTCTTGGCGAATTCGGCGCACAGCTCCTTGGCGCGCTCGAAGGATTTGTCGTTTTTCACTTCTGAAGAGTAAACACCTGAAATGGAACGGATAACAGCTTTGTAGCGGCCTACGACCACTTCGCAGGCATCGGAGATTTCGCCCAGCGAGGCGCGGACCTTGGCGGCCTCGACGGCCAGTTCGAGCAGGTTGCCCTGCTTGGTCTTCACGCACTCGGTGATGGCGGCCAGCGCCTTCTTCACGGCAGCTTCGTCGCGGTTGGCGCGCAGCTCCTTGAGTCGCTTGATCTGGCTCTCGCGCACGGCCGTGTTGTCCACGGCGAGAATGTCGATCGGGGCCTCCTTCTCCAGACGGTATTCGTTGATGCCGATGATCTTCTCCTCGCCGGAGTCGATGCGGGCCTGCTTGCGGGCCGACGCCTCCTCGATGCGCATCTTCGGAATGCCGGTCTCGATGGCCTTGGCCATACCGCCCAGCTTCTCGACCTCCTCGATGCGCTCCCAGGCTTTGTGGGCGATCTCGTTGGTCAGCGTCTCGATGTAGTAGGAACCTGCCCACGGGTCGACCTCGCGGCAGATGTTGGTCTCCTCCTGAATGTAGATCTGCGTGTTACGCGCAATACGCGCCGAGAAGTCGGTCGGCAGGGCGATCGCCTCGTCCAGGGCGTTGGTGTGCAGCGACTGGGTGTGTCCCAGCGCGGCGCCCATGGCCTCGATGGCCGTGCGGGCCACGTTGTTGAACGGGTCCTGCTCGGTGAGCGACCAGCCCGAGGTCTGCGAGTGGGTGCGCAGCGCCAGCGACTTGGGGTTCTTGGGGTTGAACTGTTTAACGATCTTGGCCCACAGCATACGCGCGGCGCGCATCTTGGCGATCTCCATGAAGTGGTTCATGCCGATGGCCCAGAAGAACGACAGGCGCGGTGCGAAGGCGTCCACCGACATGCCGGCGTTGATACCTGCGCGCAGGTACTCCAGACCGTCGGCCAGCGTGTAGGCCAGCTCGATGTCGGCCGTGGCGCCCGCCTCCTGCATGTGGTAACCCGAAATCGAGATCGAGTTGAACTTGGGCATGTTCTTCGAGGTGTACTCGAAGATGTCGGCGATGATGCGCATCGAGAACTCGGGCGGATAAATATAGGTGTTGCGCACCATGAACTCCTTGAGGATGTCGTTCTGGATCGTACCGGCCAGCTGGTCGAGCGTGCAGCCCTGCTCCAGACCCGTCACAATGTAGAATGCCAGGATGGGCAGCACGGCGCCGTTCATGGTCATCGACACCGACATCTTGTCGAGCGGAATGCCGTTGAACAGTACCTTCATGTCCTCGACCGAGCAGATCGACACGCCGGCTTTGCCCACGTCGCCCACCACGCGCGGGTGGTCGGCGTCGTAGCCGCGGTGCGTAGCAAGGTCGAATGCCACCGACAGACCCTTCTGCCCGGCGGCCAGGTTGCGGCGGTAGAATGCGTTGGACTCCTCGGCGGTCGAGAAACCCGCATACTGGCGGATGGTCCACGGACGCATCACGTACATCGTCGAGTAGGGACCGCGCAGGAAGGGGGCGATACCTGCCGCGTAGTTCAGGTGCTCCATGCCTTCGAGGTCTTCGGCCGTATAGGCGCCCTTGACGGGGATGCGCTCGGCCGTCAGCCACGGCTCCACCTGTCCGCAGCCTTTCGAGGCGCAGCAGCTCTTCTGCCCGCCTGCTTCGTATGTCAGTTCTGAAAATTTAGCTCTCATGATCAGATGCCCATTTCTTTAAGATAAAACTTCAGAGTCTCCAGGACGTTCGACTTCACCGAGATGAAGTTCGTGATGCCCTGGGCCTCCAGTTCGGGTGCGCATGCGGGAGCGCCTGCGACTACGAGAATGGCTTTGCCGGCGAGCAGCTCCTTCACCTTCGGTGCGGCCTCTGCGTAATCGTCGTCCGAAGCGCAGACCACCACGATCTCGGCTTTCGATTCGAGTGCGGCCTTCACGCCCTCCTCGATCGACTTGAAGAAGGTGTTGTCCTGCACGCGGATTCCGGCGCAGGCGAAGAAGTTGCACGAGAACTGGGCGCGGGCGCGGGCCATCGCCAGGTTGCCGCAGGTGAGCATGAACGCCTTGGGCTGTTTGCCCGAGCGGTCCACGTGCAGGCGCATCGCCTCGAAGGCCATGGCGCCGCGGTAGGGCGTGAGGACGTTGCCTTCGGCAGCGGGACGGGTGACGGCTTCGGCGGTGATCTCCTTCGGGGCCACCTCCGTGAAGTTGGGGAACTGGTTGGCGCCGAGCAGCGTCTGGCGGCGCGTTGCGATGGCCTTGTCCTTGGCGGCGGCCGAAGCCTCCACGCGCTCCTTGATGAAGCCGGCCTTGTAGGCCTCGGCGTAGCCGCCCTTCTCCTCGATTTCGAGGAAGAGCTTCCAGGCCTCGGCGGCGATCGACTGCGTGAGGTTCTCCACGTAGTACGAGCCGCCTGCGGGGTCTACCACCTGGTCGAAGTGCGATTCGTGCTTCAGGAGCAGTTCGACGTTGCGGGCGATGCGCTTCGAGAACTCCGTGGGGCTTTCGAACGCGGCGTCGAACGGCGTCACCTCCAGCGAATGTACGCCGGCGATGGTGGCCGACATGGCCTCCGTCGTGCCGCGGAGCATATTGACATAGGGATCGTAAACGGTCTGGTTCCAGTCTGCCGTGCGGGCGTGGATGTGCATTTTGCAGGCGCAGTTCTTCGAGGGGTTGTAACCCTTGACGATGTTGGCCCACAGCATGCGCGCCGCGCGGAACTTGGCGATTTCGAGGAAGTAGTTCGAGGTGACCGAGAACGAGAAGCGCAGCTTGCGGGCCGCCAGCTCGGCGTCCACGCCGGCGTCGGTCAGGCGCGCGATGTAATCGTTACCGGCCGAGAGGGCGAACGCCAGCTCCTCGACGATGGTCGATCCGGCGTTCGAGAAGATGCCGGCCGAGACGGTCACGATACGGATGTGCTTGTACTCGCGGGTCTTTTCGATCAGCGAGGCGATCTTCGCGAAGCACTTTTCGCCGTTGGGCGAGCAGAAGTCGCCTTTCTGCGACAGTCCCTTGACCAGCGGGTCGATCGAGAAGGCCACGTGCGCCTCGGAGGCAGTGCCTTCCTTTTCGAGCTTGGCGATCACCAGTTCGGCGATGCTGCCCGTCTGCGCGCCGCAGAAGACCATTTCGATGGCCGGGATCGAGATTCCGGCGAGCAGCTGATCGAGTTCTTCGGCCGTGAAGCCTTCCTTCGCGATCGAGAAGCCCAATGAATCGACGCCCGAGTTGAGGAGTTTCAGCGCCTCGGCGTTGGCCTCCCTGGGACATTTTACCTCGACGGTCTGATGCACGCGCCAGCGGTTGTGGCTGCGCGTACCTCTGACATACGGGAACTCGCCTGCCTGCGAGCCCAGAAAACGGATGCCTTCGAGGTTTTCGGCGCGGTAGTAGGGGCGGACGTTGAATCCTTCTCCCGTACGCCACACCAGCTTGCGCTCGTAATCGGCTCCTTTCAGGTCGGCTGTAATCACCTCTTCCCACTTTTCGGTCGGGACCGGCGGGAACTCGGTGAACAGCTTTTCACGTTTGGTATTTGCCATGACTATTTAGAGATTAGTATGTGTGTAGTTTCGTTCTGTTTCAAAATTGCACGTAAAGTTACAAATTAATTACCGAATTGTAACAAGAAATTGTTACGAAAATAACAGTGCAGCGGAATTTTTCCGGATTTCGTCGCCCGCCGCATTTCCGGACGGCCCGGCGCGGATGCTGTCTCCGATGTGGTCGAATAGTTGAAAAATGGTCTTTATTTCTGCTTGTTTTGGGAAAAACGAAAAAATGTATTTTGGGGATTTTCTGTGAAAAATGAGGCTGTTTTTCGAAAAATGACTGAAAATTTCGGGTGTGTGCGGCGAAAAACGGCTGTTTTTTCGGGAAAATGATGAAAAAAATGGCTGTTTTTTGAAAAAAACGGTGATTTTGTAAAAACAACGTAACGGAATAATTCGTACATTTGTAGCCGGAACGAAAGATGTACCGCAGCGGGGGAGCGGCCCCGGGTTAGTTAGGTCGGCAGGTCCTGCCGGGAGGCAGTTGTCCGGTTGAATTTCAGGTTAGGTTTTAGTTTGCAATTATCGGGTCCTTCCCCGCGCGGTTTTTTCTACGAACACTAAACCCTTAATCAGTCAGGTATATGTCATCATTACTCAGATTCAAGATGGTCGATGCGGCCATAAATCACACGGCCGTCGAGGTGAAAGTTCCCGAGGGACGCCCGTCGGACTACTTCGGAAAGAAGGTCTTCGGACGTGCGGCCATGCGGAAGTATCTCGACAAGCGCACCTATGCGGCCCTGCTCGACACGATGGAAAAACGCACGCCGCTCACGCGCGAAGTTGCCGACAGCATCGCGGCGGGTATGCGCCAGTGGGCGCTGGAGCACGGTGCGGACCACTATACCCACTGGTTTCAACCCCTGACGGGCGGTACGGCCGAGAAACACGACGCCTTTGCCGAGCCGGACGGTCAGGGCGGCGTGCTGGAGGAGTTCTCCGGCAAGCTGCTCGTGCAGCAGGAGCCCGACGCCTCGTCGTTCCCCAACGGCGGCATCCGCAATACGTTCGAGGCCCGCGGCTACTCGGCCTGGGACCCCACGTCGCCCGCCTTCATCGTCGACACGACGCTCTGTATCCCCACCGTCTTCATCGCCTACACGGGCGAGGCGCTCGACTACAAAGTGCCCCTGCTGCGCTCGCTGACGGCCATCGACAAGGCCGCCACGGAGGTGTGCCGCTATTTCGACAAGAATGTCGAGAAGGTCTTTTCCTACCTGGGCTGGGAGCAGGAATATTTCCTCGTGGACGAGAGCCTTTGGGCCGTGCGTCCCGACCTGATGCTCACGGGGCGTACGCTCATGGGACATGAGTCGGCCAAGAACCAGCAGTTGGAAGACCACTATTTCGGGGCGATTCCGACGCGTGTGATGGCCTTTATGAAGGACCTCGAATACGAGTGCCTGAAGTTGGGAATTCCGGTCAAGACGCGCCACAACGAGGTGGCTCCCAATCAGTTCGAGCTGGCTCCGGTTTACGAGGAGGCCAACCTGGCCAACGACCACAACCAGCTGCTGATGACCATTATGGACAAGATCGCCCGCCGTCACCAGTTCCGCGTGCTGCTGCACGAAAAACCCTTCAAGGGGATCAACGGATCGGGCAAGCACAACAACTGGTCGCTGGGAACCGATACGGGCGTGAACCTGCTCGGTCCGGGCAAGACCGCTTCGGAGAACCTCCAGTTCATCACTTTCCTGGTGAACGCCATTTCGGCGGTTTACAAGCACAACGGCCTGCTGAAGGCGTCGATTATGAGCGCGACGAACGCTCACCGGCTGGGCGCCAACGAGGCGCCTCCCGCCATCATTTCGACCTTCCTCGGAACGCAGGTGTCGGCCGTGCTGGACAAGCTGGCCGCATCGAAGGGCGACGACGCCATCCGTTTCGACGCCAAGAACGTCTTCAAGATGAGCGGCATTTCGCACATCCCGACGCTGCTGCTGGACAACACCGACCGCAACCGCACCTCGCCGTTCGCCTTCACGGGCAACCGCTTCGAGTTCCGCGCCGTGGGTTCGTCGGACAACTGCGCCGAGGCGATGATCGTGCTCAACTCGGCGATGGCATACGAACTGACCGAGTTCAAGAAGGCCGTGGACGCCAAGATCGAGGCCGGGGCCAAGAAGGAGAGGGCCATTTACGAGGTGCTCAAGCAGATGATCAAGGCCTGCAAGGCCATCCGGTTCGACGGCAACGGCTATTCGGACGAGTGGAAGGCCGAGGCGAAGCGGCGCGGTCTGGACTGCGAGACGTCGACGCCGCTGATCTTCGACCGCTACCTGGACAGGGAGAGCCTGAAGATGTTCGGCGATATGGGAGTTTTCACCAAGGTCGAACTCGAAGCCCGCACCGAGGTGAAGTGGGAGACCTATACCAAGAAAATCCAGATCGAAGGCCGCGTGCTGGGCGACCTGGCGATGAACCACATCGTGCCGATCGCTTCGAAATACGAGGCGCAGTTGCTCGACAAGGTCTATAAGATGCATCAGATCGGAGGGCTGAACGCCTCGTCGGACATTCTGCTTATCAAGAAGATTCAGGACCATACGGCCTCGATCCAGAAACTCACCGGCGAGATGATCGACGCCCGCAAGGTTGCCAACCGGATCGAGGACCCGCGTGAAAAGGCCATTGCCTACCACGATACCGTGGCTGTCTGCTTCGACGAGATCCGCCGTCATATCGACAAGCTGGAAGAGATCGTCGACGATCAGATCTGGCCGCTGCCGAAGTATCGCGAACTGTTGTTCCTGCGCTGATCGGGCTAATTACGGCATAGAAAAACCGGGAACATTCCTTTCGGAGTGTTCCCGGTTCTGGTTTCATATCTTGCGGAAATTATTCGTCGTCGCGGTACATGTGTTCCACGTAAATGGCGTGCTGCATCGCCTCGCGCTTCGCGATCGAAGGCTTGGTGAAGTACTGGCGGCGGCGAAGCTCCTTCAGGACGCCCGTGCGCTCGTATTTACGTTTGAACTTTTTCAGGGCGCGCTCGATGTTTTCGCCCTCTTTTACCGGCATGATAATCATAATATTCTTTGTTTTTTGTTGTTTTGAATCTGTTTGTTCGTTCTGAAAACTGCGGGGTGCGCATCCTCGATGCATCTTCCCCAAAAACGGTCGTTTTATTCGTCGGCAGGTCCGCTGTCCGACCCGAATTGCAGATAAGGAGCCAGCCGTGCTGCCTCCTCGCGGGTCAATATGTCCTGTTCCACCAATTCTCCAGCGGTACTCCAACCTCCTTTCAACTGTCTTGCTTTCAGCAATTTTCGTAATGCCTGCGGTGCTATGTAGGGGTGTTTCCCCAGCACTTTCGGGCTTGCAAAGTTAATATCAATTTTCCGAATTTTGCAACTATCGCAGTAAATTTGTTTCAAAATTTTTTCATAATTGCGTTCCCGCACTCCCGGAACCTCTGCGAGTTGCTCCGCGCGGACGAATCCGCCGAGCCGTTCGCGGTAGTGCATGATCGCCACGACGGTCCTGGGACCGATGCCCACAACCGAGCGCAGCGTCGCCGAATCGGCCGTGTTCAGCTCCACGGGCTGTTCGATCGGCCGCGCCTTCCGTTCCGGGAAGATGACGTAGGGTTCCAGCGCCGCGGCCACCGAGTCGCTCACGACGTAGCATTCGCGCAGGTCCTCCATGTCGTAGATGCCGCTCAAATCCCGCCAGCGGATGAACGCCTCGGCCTGACGCTTCGACAAGGCCCCGATGGCGCGCAGGTAGCGGGCGCTCACGGTGTCGATGCGGAACGGCCCGGGTGCGAGCGGTTCGGGGAGAATGCGCCCCGTGCGGTATTTTTCGGGTGCGATGGCGTATTTGCGGCCGATGCGCACCCAGGGTTCGAGCCGCCGGTAGAGCGAGTCGCTGATGCCGTAGCAGAGCGTCAGGTCCTCGGGAATGCGGAACACTTTGCCCGCGGCGCGGTATTTCAGCAGGCTCACCGCTTCGTGCTTCGTAAGCCCGAGTCGCCGCAGGTCGTCGAACGAGGCCGTGTTGGGGTCGAAATGCGACATCACGACGCTGTCCGCGGGCAACGCCTCCTCCATCTCGGCCTCGGCGCGGCGGGCCGCTTCGGGGTCGGCTGCCGGGCGTACGAGCATCAGGGCTATGATCAGCAGCCCGGCCAACGGCAGGAATACCGCAATGGCGCGTATTTCGCGGTCGGAAAAAAGTTTAGCCATTGTTCTGTTTATGCGGTCATATGCTTTATCGTTTCAACTGCCGGGAGCATGCGTCGTCTCCCTTCCGGAGGGAGGCCGGGGCGGGGCCATGCTTGTAGATGGCTCCGCAGGCGGCAATGACGGCGGTCGAAAGCGATTTGTACGTCGAAGTGTGTATTCGTTTTGTCTATTTTCCGATCTCCTCCAGTGCCCGCTTCACCGAACCCCAGCGCAGCAGCAGTTCGCGGGCCTCGGTTTCGTCAAGCCCCGACGCCTCGGCGACCATCCGCGTTCCGCGGGCCACGAGCTTGTCGTTGGTCAGCTGCATGTTGACCATGCGGTTGCCTTCGACGCGTCCCAGCCGGATCATTACCGCCGTAGACAACATGTTGAGCATCAATTTCTGGGCCGTTCCGGCCTTCATGCGCGTCGATCCGGTCACGAACTCCGGTCCTACGACCGCTTCGAGCGCATACTCCGCTTCGGCAGCTACGGGCGACGCGGGGTTGCAGGAGATCGAGCCGGTCAGCAGTCCGTGGCGGCGCGCCGCGCGCAGTCCGCCGATCACGTAGGGCGTCGTTCCCGATGCCGCGATGCCGATCAGCACATCGCCGGCCGTGGGGTGGTAGGGCGCCATGTCGCGCCAGGCTCCTTCGGTGTCGTCTTCGGCGTGCTCCACGGCCCGCCGCAAAGCGCCGTCGCCTCCGGCGATCAGCCCGATCACCCGGTCGAACGGCACGCCGTAGGTCGGGGGCAGCTCCGAGGCGTCGGTGACCCCCAGCCGGCCGCTCGTCCCGGCGCCGATGTAAAACATCCGGCCTCCGCGCTGCATGCGCTCGACGATGCGTTCGACGAGTAGCTCCATGACGGGGATGGTCCGCCGCACGGCTTCGTGCACACGGGCGTCCTCGCGGTTGATGCCCGTCAGGATGTCGTGCACCGACATCCGTTGCAGGTCGTCGTAGGCCGAATCCTGTTCGGTGATTCTATCTTCCATAGTGGTATTTCAAAAGCCCTTCGGCGGGCGATTCTACGATGGTTTCCACGCGGCGGCCCTCCGCTTCCAGCGCCTCGCGCAGCAACGCCTCGAAGTGGGCCGCCACGCCGCCCAGCAGCGATACGGGGAGTTCCGCCGGATAGCGGCTCAGGTTGCGGGACGCAAAGTCGCGGAACGACCGGAGTACCAGCTCCCGGATCTCCGGGCGGTCGATATGCGCGCGTATGAAAGGTGCGAACGAGGCCAGAAAGCGGTTGGCGTAAGGCTCGCGGTAGACGCGGCGGATGATCTCCTCGTAATTCAGCCCGTGCGCCGCGAGAAACTCCTCTTTCAGCGGAATGTGCCCCTTGAAGATGCCGTTCACCAGGTTGCGCCCCAGCACGGCCCCGCTGCCCTCGTCGCCCAGCACATAGCCCAGCGGGGGGACGTTTTTCAGGATTTCGCCGTCGCGGCACAGGCAGGAGTTCGATCCCGTGCCGAGGATGCAGGCGATGCCCTCTCCGCGGCCCCAGAGCGCCCGCGCCGCGCCCAGCAGGTCCGATTCGACCGTAATGTCCGTCGTTCCGAAGTGCGCTTCCAACTCCCGGCGCAGCTTCTCGCTCGCCTCCGGGAAGGTCTCGCCGCACCCCGCGCCGTAGAATCTCACGCTCGTCACGCCGTCGCATGGCGGCAGTTCCGCGAGGGCTTCGCGTATCTGTTCGGCCGAGTGCTGCACGGCGTTGATCCCCCGCGTGCGCACGTTTGTCGTCCGTGCGCCGTCGCTGGCGATCCACGTGCATTTGGTCGATCCGCTGTCGGCTATAAGTACCATAATTCAAAGATACGGATTAATCTTCAAATTCCGGAAAAAAGCTATAACTAAATTTTTTAGTTTAAAAACTATGTAAAATAGTTGTACGTGAATTTTTTTTAGTTACCTTTGTTCCCGGGTGCATGAAAAAGGACCGATGAAGCGATGGACGGCTGTTCCGGAGGGAGCATTGCCGGCCGGGCGTGTCCGGGAAGTCGTAGGACGAATCCGGCGTCGGTCGGACGCCTTCGGCAGGATCGTCGGCCGCGAGGGCGCCGTTCGCGGCATCGGGACCGGACGTTTTGCTGCGTTGCCGTATGCTGGAATGCCTCCGTTTCAACTGAAAACGATACCTGATAACGCTTGTTTGAGTGAAATATGAAAGAGAATCCTGAAAAACTGACACGCAGGGAAGAGGAGCTGATGCGCTGCTTCTGGGAGCACGGTCCGCTGTTCGTACGCGAACTGGTGGCCCTTTCGCCCGATCCCAAACCCCATTTCAACACCCTTTCGACGATGGTCCGCGCGCTCGAAGCCAAAGGCTATGTCGCCCACAACTCCTTCGGCAGCACCTACCAATACTATCCGGTGGTGAGCGAGGAGGAGTTTTCGCGCTCGACGCTCGGCAGCGTGATCAGCCGCTATTTCGAGAATTCCTACCTCGGGGCGGTCTCGGCGCTGGTCGAGGAGGAGAAGATCTCGCTCGGCGAACTGCGCAGCCTGATCGACCGCATCGAAAATCAAAACCGGTAGCGCCATGTACGACCTGATGATTTACAGCCTGAAAGTCGGCGTCTGCCTGGCTGTCTTCTACCTCTTTTTCAAATTGCTGTTGAGCCGTGAGACCTTCCACCGCTTCAACCGGATCGTGGTTCTGGGGGCGATGTTCCTCTCGTTCGTGCTGCCGCTGTGCGTGATCACGATTTACCGCGAAATCCCCGTCCTGCCGGAAATTCCGGACGGGGAGGCTGTTGCGACGGCCTTCGCCGAACCGCTTTCCGAACCTTTTCCGTGGGAGATGCTCGCCGGGGCGGCATTCCTGCTCGGGTCGGCCGCCACGCTGCTGTGGACGCTTTGTTCGCTCATCGGAGTCCTGCGTCTGATCCGCGGCGGACGTCGCGAACGGCTGGAGGACGGGGCTGTGCTGGTGCGCACGGAACGGCCCGTGACGCCTTTCAGCTGGGGACGCTATATCGTGATGTCCGAGAGGGACCTGGCGGAAAACGGCGGGGCGATTCTGCTTCACGAACGGGCGCACCTGCGGCTGCGCCATTCGCTCGACCTGATCGTGACCGACGTTGCGGGCTGCCTGCAATGGTTCAACCCCGCGATGTGGCTGCTGCGCCGCGAACTGCGGGCCATCCACGAATACGAAGCCGACGAGGCGGTGCTCGACAGCGGCGTCGACGCCCGGAGTTACCAGATGTTGTTAATAAAGAAAGCTGCCGGCGGGAGGTGGTACTCGATTGCCAACAGCTTTAATCACAGTAAACTTAAAAACCGTATTACCATGATGTTGCGTAAAAAATCGTCGCGGTGGGCCGGGGCCAGGGCGCTCCTGCTCCTGCCGCTCACGGCCGTCGCCCTGGGGGCTTTCGCCGAAACCGCTTATGTCTTTCCGGAAGACAAAGGTAAAAAAGAAACCAGTACGATTTACATTCGGGGGTCGAAATCTTTTTCCGATGGGCAACAACCGCTGATTCTGGTCGACGGCCGGGAGGTGAAGTCGATGGACAGCCTCGCTGCCGACCGGATCGAGTCGATCACCGTGCTCAAGGATTCCGTTTCGATGGCTGTGTACGGCGAAAAGGCCGCCGACGGCGTGATTCTTGTAACGCTCAAAAAGACCGGAGAACCGGGCGATGGGGCGCAGGTCCCGGGACTGAAAGGCAAAGTCGTGACGGTCACCCGGGCGGACAGCGCCGGGACGAACGAGTCGACAACCGTGCGGGTGATCGGTCACGGTACGAGGCCGAAAGACGGAACGGTTGTGGTGAATACGGCCGGAATCGCGAAATCGTATCGGTTCAAGGTCGAGAACGGCTCGTCGGTCGAGTCGAATCCTGTATTTATCGTCGACGGCGTACAAGTGTCTGAAATCGAATCGCTCGACCCGGATCAGATTGAAAGCATGTCGGTGATCAAAGGCACGAATCTCCCCGGGGAGTTTGCCGACAAGGGGTATGAGGGCGTGATAACGATTACGACCAAACAGGCGGCTGCCGCGCAAAGAGCCGCCGCGAAGTCGGCCCGGGAGGGTATCGAAGCCGGGAGAGCCGGGATCGAAGCCGCCCGCGAAGGGTTGAAACTGGCCCGCAAGTATATGAGTTCCGATGACTGGAAGCAGGCCCAGAAAGCGCTCGACAAGGCCCAGAAGGAACTTGAATCGGCCCGCAAGGAGACTTCGGCACAGCTTTCCGAAGCGCAGAAAGCGGTGGGAACGTCGCTTAAACTTTCGGCGGACGCCGGGCATGCCGATAAGGTGACCATTCAGGGCACTCCGGAAAGTTCGGTGTCGGTTTATAAGGGACAGGTTACGCTGAAAGGCGGATTTCCCGACGGCATGCTGATCCGTATCAACGGCAGGGAGGCCTCGAAAGAGGATGTTGAACGGCTGGAATCCGGGAAGATCAAGCGCATGGAGGTCTATAAGGGCGACGAGGCCGTGAAGCGTTACGGCGAGAAGGGGCGCAACGGCGTGGTCGAGATCCGCGCCCGCAGGTAAAGGCTTAAAGGAAAAACCATAAGCAGATAAAAAGTTCACGAAGGCGGGGGATTCCACGGAATCCTCCGCTTTTTTGTGCGTGCCTATTTGAATTCGACGATCTCGGGCCGCGTCGGTCGGTAGCGGTACTGCTCCATGCGTGTCGGGTTCGAAAGGCGGAAATATTCGCTCTCGACCAGTCCGCGTTTGCCGAAGGCCACGCCCAGCCGGATCTGGATCGTGTTGAACACCAGCCGTTCGTTTCGCAGCCGCACGCCCAGTCCGAACGAGGTGAAGAAGTCGTTTTTGAAGATATTGGGCGAATAGCCGATCAGCCCGAAGTCGGCGAACCCGAAGACGGCGATGCGGAATCCCAGCGGCTGGTAGGGGGTGAATACCACCGTCTCGGTGTTGAGGATCATGCGGTTGGTTCCGATGATGTACTCCTTGAGGGCTTGCAGGCCGTCGGTGCGCGTGAAGCGGATGCTCTCGTCGCTGCCCGTCGCACGGTTCCAGCCCTGCGTGTAGTTGAAGGCGAGGAACTGGCGGATGCGGCTGCGCTTGAACAGGAAAAGGTTGGAGAACCACCGCAGGTCGACATCTACGGCGCTGCGCTGCCACATGCCGTTTTCGAGGTCTATGTAGCTTCCGAGCGTGAAGCCGCCCATGATGTAGCCCAGTCTGCGGAATCCACCCGTTTCGTAGCTCGCGCCGAGGTAGAGGGCGTCGTTGAATTCGCCCCACGAATAGCCCGTCGTCACTTCGGCCTTGTAGCCCGTCGCGAGATACTCGCGCGTACCGAATCCGTAGATCATGTTGGCCGTGTAGAATTTTTCGCGGTAGAGACCCCCGCCGACCAGCAGGGCGTCCTGGTCGTGCAGCGCGGGGTTGTAGTCCGGGGCCACGAGGGGCCTGCGGCTCACGCGCCGGTAGTTGTAGCGTCCCGAGAGATAAACGCTCGATTTGATCCCGCGCAGGTAGTGCGAGTAGCCGCCCCAGACGTCGAGGTTGCGTTCCTTCACCAGCAGCGACGTGTCCTGTTCGATCATGTAGCGCTTGGCTTTGATGTCGCTGTATGTAAGGCCTATCTCGTAGTCCGTGGGTTTGAGGAACTCTTTGCGCAGCCCCATGTTGAGCGTCGAGTTGTAGAAGTCGCGCCCTCCGCCGATCTCGGCGGTGTAGAAGGTCCCGAGCAGGTTGGGGATTTCGTATTCGACCATGTTGCCGCCGTAGGAGAAGTCCTTGCGGCTGAAGTTGGTCATAAATTTGAGTTTGTTGCCCGATCCGAAGATGTTGGCGTCGGAAAGCCCCACCATCGTCCGGCCCTCGGAATGCCATCCTCCGTCGACGGAGATGGTCCAGCTGTCGCGCGTGGTGATCAGGAGGTTCACGCGTGTCGAGTCCACCGCGTCGGGGAGCACCGTGACGTCGATGTCCGAGATGTAGTCGCGCGAGCGGATCAGCTGCTTGTTGCGCACGATGAGCTGCGGGTCGAGCTTGTCGCCCGAGCGGAACAGCAGGTCGCGCCGGACGACGCGGTCGCGGGTGAGCATGTGGGTTTTGTTGGCCATGCGTTCGAGCCGGTTGCCGCCGGGGTCGAAAACCTGCTGGCGTTCGATGGTGATGTCGCCGATGGTTTTCCCGGCGTAGGGTTCCAGCAGGCGGCTCTCGTCGGTGACGCGGCCGCTCATCGTGGTGTCGAGCACGGGTTTTACGAAGAGCATCCGGTAAAGCATGCGCGGCACGGCGCGCCGGCTGGTTTTCGACTGGATGCTGTCGTAGAGGCGCTGGTTGCGCGCCGATGCGTCGGGATTCGCTATGCGGGCGCTGTCGGGCGTGAACCGGTCGGGGGCGTGCGTGCCGGGTCCTGCGGCACGGACCGAGAGGACCGTTGCCGCCCCAATCAGGATCAGGGAAAATATGCAGAACCGGGCGAACATTGTGTCAAAGATAACGGATTTTTTCGGCAAAAAGTGCGACACAGGGGCCTAAATTGAGGATTCGATACCCATATCCCGATTATTCCGTCTCGGCGGCGGGTGCAGCTCTCCGCATGGCTTATAATCGGTGTTTTCCATCCCTCTCTTTTCTTTGCCGCGACGCCCTCCCCCGGAGAAGACGAAAAAGACGGCCCGAAGGTCGTCTTTTTCCATTTTCCGTTCAGCGTGGAATGGGGGTCATCCCTTCCCCGCCTTATCTGCGGCCCTCTTTGGCCTCGATGCATTCCGTGGCGTGGGGCACTTTCATCAGCCGCTCCTTGGGAATGAGCTTTCCGGTCGTTTTGCAGATGCCGTACGTCTTGTTCTCGATGCGTACGAGCGCCATTTCGAGGTTGCGGATAAATTTCATCTGATGGGCAGCCAAACGACCGCTTTCCTCTTTGGAAAGAGTTGCGGCGCCCTCCTCCAGCACCTTGAACGTCGGCGATGTGTCTTCCGTATCGTTGTCGGCGGTATGGGTGATCGTGGCGCGCAGCAGCTCGTAGTCCGCACGCGCGTTCTCAAGCTTTTTCAGGATAAGCTGCCGGAACTCTTCGAGTTCGGCGTCGCTGTATCTGGTTCTTTCGTCTGCCATAATAATCTCCTCTCTTTTAAGGTTTACTGTAAAATTAAGCAATAATTCCGATATTACCAAATTTTACCGGAATATATCAAGGGGCTATATCCGCGTCACGGCGATGCGCAGCGGTTCGTCGTCCACGTCGGTTTCGACGACCGTTTCGCCTGCCGGTTCCGCTGCCGGACGGACCTCCACGGCGAGGGTCTGCGAAGCGATGTAACCGGCGAATCGGGCGATTGCGTCGGCCACCAGGGGCTTCTGTTCGATCTCTGCGCGAATCTTGTCCGTGACCTCGAATCCGGAGTCCTTGCGGATATTCTGGATGCGGTTTATCAACTCGCGTGCCACACCTTCGGCTTTCAGCTCCTCGGTGACGGTAATGTCGAGCGCCACGGTGAGTTTTCCCTCCGAGGCGACGAGCCATCCGGGCATGTCTTCCGAGGTGATCTCGAAGTCGGCGGGCGTCACGGTGATCCGCTCCGCTCCGAGGTCGAGCACCGTTTCCGGCGCGGCCTCCACCTCGGCGATACGTTCCTGCGAGAACTCCGCGACGAGGGCGGCGATCTGCTTCATCCACTTGCCGTAACGCGGCCCGAGGGTCTTGAAGTTGGGCTTGATGCGTTTGGTAATCAGCCCCGTGGTCTTTTCGATCAGCTCGATCTCCTTCACGTTGACCTCGTTCATAATGAGGTTCTTCACGGCCGAAATATGCTCCGCCGTCGCGGGGTCGAGCACCGGGATCAGGATTTTGGTCAGCGGCTGGCGCACCTTGATCGACACTTTGCGGCGCAGGGCCAGCACCATCGACGAGACCTTTTGCGCCAGCGACATCATCTCTTCGAGGCGGGCGTCGATCAGCCGTTCGTCGGCCGTCGGGAATGCCGCGAGATGCACCGATTCGTCCTTGTGGCGGCCGCTCACGGCGTTGAGGTCCGTGAAGATGCGGTCGGAGATGAACGGTGCGAACGGCGCTGCGAGCATCGTGACGGTCTCAAGACAGGTGTACAGCGTCTGATAGGCCGCCAGTTTGTCCTCCGACATGCCGCCTCCCCAGAACCGCTTGCGGTTGAGGCGCACGTACCAGTTTGAGAGGTTTTCGCCCACGAACTCCTGAATGGCGCGGGCCGCCGGAGTCGGGTCGTAGTCTTCGAGAGATTCGGTAACGTTCTTCACCAGCGTATTCAGGAGCGAGATGATCCAGCGGTCGATTTCGGGACGCTTCTCCATTGGAACCTCCTCTTCACGGCCCGTGAAGCCGTCCACGTTGGCGTAGAGGGCGAAGAACGAGTAGGTGTTGTAGAGCGTTCCGAAGAATTTGCGGCGCACTTCGTCGACGCCGTCCCTGTCGAACTTGAGGTTGTCCCACGGCTGCGAGTTGGAGATCATGTACCAGCGCGTCGCGTCGGCTCCGTAGGTGTCGAGCACCTCGAACGGATCGACGGCGTTGCCCAGGCGTTTCGACATCTTGTTGCCGTTCTTGTCCAGCACCAGACCGTTCGAAATGATATTCTTGAAAGCCACCGAGTCGAAGAGCATCGAGGCGATGGCGTGCAGCGTGAAGAACCAGCCGCGCGTCTGGTCGACGCCCTCGGCGATGAAGTCGGCGGGGTAGACCTGGCCGAAGCCCTCCTTGTTCTCGAACGGGTAGTGCACCTGCGCATAGGGCATGGCGCCCGAGTCGAACCATACGTCGATCAGGTCCGATTCGCGTCTCATCGGCTCGCCCTTCGACGAGACCAGCACGATCGAATCGACATAGGGGCGGTGCAGGTCGATGTTCTCGGTCGAGTAGTTCTCCTTCGACATGTCGCCGACCCTGAAATTCCTGTACGGGTTTTCCTGCATGACGCCCGCCGCTATCGAACGCTCTATTTCGGCCATCAGCTCTTCGACCGAACCGATGCACTTCACCTCGGAGTAGTCCTCCGTGGCCCATACGGGCAGCGGGGTTCCCCAGAAGCGCGAACGGGAGAGGTTCCAGTCCACCAGTCCTTCGAGCCACTTGCCGAAGCGGCCCGTTCCGGTCGATTCGGGTTTCCAGCGGATCGTTTTGTTCAGTTCGATCATCCGCTCGCGCAGCGCCGTGGTGCGGATGAACCACGAGTCGAGCGGGTAGTAGAGCACGGGTTTGTCCGTGCGCCAGCAGTGGGGGTAGGAGTGGGTGTGCTTCTCGATCTTGAAGGCCTTGTTTTCGGCTTTCAGCATCACCGCGATGTCGATGTCCAGCGTCGGGTCGGTCTCGCTCAGCCGCTCGTCGTAGGCGTTCTTCACGTAGCGGCCCGCATACTCCCCGTATTTCGCGGCGTCGACGTGCGTCTTCACGAACTCCGGGTCGAGGTCTTCGATCAAAAAGAATTTGCCCTGCCTGTCGACCATCGGCTGGTTCTTGCCCGCGCGGTCGACCATGAAGAGCGGCGGGATGCCGGCGGCCTTGGCCACGCGGTCGTCGTCGGCGCCGAACGTCGGGGCGATGTGCACGATGCCCGTACCGTCCGAGGTGGTCACGTAGTCGCCGACGATCACGCGGAAGGCGTCGCCTTCCGGCTTCACCCACGGGATCAGCTGCTCGTAGCGGATGCCTTCCAGCTCGGGACCTTTCCAGCTCCCCTCCATGATCTCGTATGTGCCTTCCATCTTCTTGGTGAAGTAGGAACCCAGTAGCTCTTTGGCCAGAATGACCGTCTGCGGCCGGTCGGTGTAGGGGTTGAGGCACTTGACCTTCACGTATTCGATCGCAGGGCCTACGGCCAGCGCCGTGTTCGAAGGCAGCGTCCACGGCGTGGTGGTCCAGGCCAGGAAATAGAGTTCACCTTCGATTCCTTCGAAGAGTTTCTCGCTCTTCGCGTCGCGGATCACGCGGAACTGCGACGTGCAGGTCGTGTCCTTCACGTCGCGGTAGCAGCCGGGCTGGTTCAGTTCGTGGGTCGAGAGGCCCGTTCCGGCGGCGGGCGAGTAGGGCTGGATGGTGTAGCCCTTGTAGAGCAACCCCTTGTCGAAGAGCTGCTTCAGGAGCCACCACAGCGTCTCGATGTATTTGTTGTCGTAGGTGATGTACGGGTCGTCCATGTTGACCCAGTAGCCCATCTTGCGCGTGAGGTCCTCCCACTTGCCCGTGAACTCCATCACCGCCTCGCGGCACGTGCGGTTGTACTCCTCGATGGAGATCTTCTTGCCGATGTCTTCCTTGGTGATGCCGAGCTTCTTCTCGACGCCCAGTTCCACGGGCAGTCCGTGTGTGTCCCATCCGGCCTTACGGTGCACGAGGTAGCCCTGCTGCGTCTTGTAGCGGCAGAATACGTCCTTGATCGTGCGGGCCATGACGTGGTGGATGCCGGGCATGCCGTTTGCCGAGGGAGGACCCTCGTAGAATACGAACGTGGGATGGCCCTCGCGGGTCGTGATGCTTTTGTGGAACGTGTCGCGTGCGTCCCATTCGCCGAGCACGTCGGCGGCTATGCCTGCCAGGTCGAGGCCTTTATACTCCTTGAACTTCATATCGGTAGAAATTTCTTCGCTAATTTTCTGACAATTGGCAAAGATATAAAAAAGATTTGAAAAACGGGTCTGAAGCGTTCGATTTATGGATGTCCGTTCCGGGAAGCGGGGTCTGCGGGGGCCTTCCCTTCGTCGGGGCTGTCCGCGTCCGGCTTCGGGGCGATGACCGTCCCGGTCGTTTCCCGTCCGGTTCTGCGCCCGGGACGGACGCGGGTTTTGGGGATTACTCCCCCGCGGGAATGTCGATCCGGAAACAGGAGCCTTCGCCCGCCACGGAGTCGACGCCGACCGAGCCGCCCAGCTGTTCGGCGATCGACTTGCAGATCGAAAGCCCGAGCCCGGTCCCCTGGGTGAAGGTGTCGAGTTTGACGAAGCGTTCGAAGATGCGTTCCCGGTCTTCGGGCGCGATGCCGATGCCCGTGTCGCGGACGTAGAAACGGATGTGGCCGGGAATCCGGCGGAATCCGATCGTTACCGATCCTTTTTCGGTAAATTTCAGTGCATTGCGCGTAAAGTTGTTCAGCACCTGGGCAAGCCCCTTCCTGTACTCCGTGACGGGGAATTCCGGCAGCCCTTCCTCGACGCGCAGTTCCACGCCCGGCCGGCGCTGGAGGCGGAGCGAGTCGGCGACCTCCCGGCATAAGTCCCGGGCGTCGAACTGCGTGCGCTCGATGTCCGTGCGTCCCGACTCGATGCGCGCCAGATCCAGCACGTCGGAGATGATTTGCAGCAGCAGGGTGTTGTTGCGCAGGATGATGTCGGTGTACTCCCGGCGGGTTTCGTGCCTGCTTTCGTCCGCCAGCAGCTCCGAGAATCCGACGATGGCGTTCAGCGGGGTGCGGATTTCGTGGCTCATGTTGGCCAGGAACGCCGACTTGAGTTTGTTGGACTCCTCGGCGCGCTTCTTCGCTTCGCGCAGCTCCTCCTCGGTGCGTTTGAGTTCGCTGATGTCGTAGTTGACGCACGCCAGGTCGATCACGCCCTCCTCCGGACGGTAGTCGCGGCAGAGCAGGTGGATTTTGATCCAGCGCATCGGCTCCTGATCGCTCACGATGCGCACTTCGTTGACGAAAGTCCGGATTTCTCCGGTTTTGAGGCGTTCGAACTCCTCCTCAAGGTGTTGCCGGTCGTCGGGATGGACCTGCCGCCAGTGGCCGAGAATCTGTGAGGCGGGCGTGTTTTCCGCTTCGCCGTAATTTTTGGCCCAGGGACCCTTGGTGTAACCCTCTCCCGTAAGGGGGTTGTAGCTGACGCAGCCCACGTGCGCGAAGTCCGAAACCAGGTTGAAGAGATGCTCGAAATCGTCCAGCTGTTCGCGGCTGCGCGTGGCGTCGGTGATGTCTTCGAGCAGGATGACCAGTTCGTCGTCGTCGCCCGGCGTGTTGTAGATCAGGCAGCGGCAGGTGCGTTTGCCGTCCGGGCTTTTCCCGGTCTGCTCCCAGAAGGAGCAGGAGGGGATGTGCTCGAATGTGGGGATGTGTTTCTGGGGATCTATTCCCTCCTCGCGGGCCGTCTTTCCGGCATGGCCCTGCGTGTGGATGCCCAGTATCCTGCCGGCCTGCTGGTTGATGTACGAAAGCAGGTAGTCGACCGCTTCGCCCGATTTGTCGCGCAGGATGTTGACGCGCAGGTAGCCGATCGGCAGGTGTTCGATCAGTTGTGCGAGGTGGCTGTAATTGCGTTGCGTCGCCTTGTAACTCTGATTGATGGAGGCCAGTTCGGCATTTTCGGGAGTGCCTTCCGTAACGCGGCGGACGGTTCCGAAAACCGAGCGGACGCCCGTCAGCGGATCGTTGGCGGCAGCCACGGCTCTGACTTGCAGGCATCTGTCGCCGTTGGCCGTGACGAACGTTTCGTCGAGCGAGTCGGAGACCTTGAGGGCGGCGCAGCGGGTGTAAATGCGCGCCCGGTGCTCCTCGCCGGGCAGCAGGTAGACCTCCTCGAACGAAATGCGGGTGCGATCTGCGCCGAAAAGGTCCGCCGCCAGCCGCGAACAGGTCATTTCGCGCTGTCCGAAGTCGAGCTGCCACCATCCGACGCCGGAGGCGTCGAGTGATTTTTGCAGCAGGTCGGGGGCGGCTTGTTCGGAGTGCATGGCAGAAATACCCTTTTTTCGATGTTTCTGCAAAAATAGAAAATTTCGGGAGAAAACGAATTTTGTCCGGATGATTTTTTGCGCGGCGGCGCTATTCGGTTTCGTCCTGCCGCGTCAGCGTGCGGATCACGCGCGCCGGGTTTCCCACGGCCACCGAGTCGGCCGGGATGTCGCGCGTCACGACGGCTCCGGCGCCGATGACCGAACGGTCGCCGATGGCGACGCCCGGGCAGACGATCACCCCTCCGCCCAGCCAGCAGTCGTCGCCGACGGTGATCGGACGGCCCGCTTCGAGTCCAGTGCGGCGCTGTGCCGCGTCGAACGGATGCAGGGCGGTGAGCAACTGCACTTTGGGACCTATGAGCGTGTGGCGGCCGATGCGGATCGGCGCCAGGTCGAGGAACACGCAGTCGAAATTGACGAACGACCCTTCGCCGATTGAGATGTTGAGTCCGTAATCGCAGCGGAACGGTTCGCGGATGAATCCTTCGCAGCCGGGGCACAGCTCGCGCAGTGCGGCGCGGTAGGCGTCGTCGTGGCCGCAGAGTTCGACGTTGAGGCGGTGCATCAGGCGCGTGGCGTTGTCCCGGATGGCGGTGAGTTCCGCATCCCGGGGGTCGAACCACCCGCCGGCGAGCATCTTTTCCCGCTCGGTCATTTTAGTCGAAGGATTGCATTTCGATCAGCTTGGCGTAGATGCCGTTGCGTTCCATCAGCTCGTTGTGCGTGCCCTGTTCGGCGATGCGGCCGTGGTCGACGACAACGATCAGGTCGGCGTTGTGGATGGTCGACAGGCGGTGGGCGATGACCACCGACGTACGGCCTTTGAGCAGGTTGTTGAGGGCGTCCTGCACGAGTTTTTCGCTCTCGGTGTCGAGTGCCGAGGTGGCCTCGTCGAGGATCAGGATGTCGGGGTTCTTGAGCACCGCGCGGGCGATCGAGAGCCGCTGGCGCTGGCCGCCGGAGAGTTTCACGCCCCGGTCGCCGATGTTGGTCCCGTAACCGTCGGTGCATTCGCGGATGAAGCAGTCGGCGTTGGCGACCTTCGCCGCCTCGACCACCTCTTCGTGCGTGGCGCCGCGCTTGCCCATGCCGATGTTGTTTTCGATGGTGTCGTTGAAAAGCACGGTGTCCTGCGCCACGACGCTCATATGGGCGCGCACGCTCTCCTGCGTGTAGTCGCGCAGCGAGATGCCGTCGATGAGTATTTCGCCCGCCGAGGGGTCGTAGAAGCGGGGCAGCAGCTCGCTCAATGTCGACTTGCCGCCTCCCGAGGGACCGACCAGAGCCACGGTCTGCCCGCGGCGTATCTCGAACGAAATGCCGTCGATCACTTCGCGCTCCCCGTCGTAGGTGAAGTGCACGTCGCGGAATTCGATTTTCTCTTTCAGCCCCGTGAGTTCCTGGGCGCCGGGTTTGTCCTGTATTTCGGGTTTCGTGTCGATGATCGAGAAGATGCGCTCTCCGGCCGCGATGCCCTGATTGATGTTGGCGAACTGGTCGATGAAGGTGCGCACGGGGCGCGTGATCTGCGAGAAGATGGCGATGAAGGCGATGAATCCGCCGGGGTCGAGCACGCCTTTGGCCACGAGCGAACCGCCGAAGACGAGGATCACGCCCACGGCCGTGATGCCGAGGAACTCGCTCATCGGCGAGGCCAGCTGCTGCCGGCGGGCCATCGAGAGGGTCAGGCGCGCCAGGTCGGCGCTGATGGCGTAGTATTTCTGCTTGATGTATTCCGTGGCGTTATAGCTCTTGATGACCTTGATGCCCGAGAGCGACTCGTCGAGCGTCGAGACCATCTCGCCCATGCGCTGCTGGTTGGTGCGGGCCGGGTGGCGGAGTTTCTTCACGATGCTGCCGATCAGCAGGGCCACCACCGGGAGGAACAGCACCGAGAAGATGGCCAGCTCCCACGAAATGGCCACCATCATCACGATGTAGCCGATGATCAGAAACGGTTCGCGGAACGACACCTGGAGGGTGTTGGTGATGCAGAACTGCACCACGCCCACGTCGGAGGTGATTTTCGAAATGATGTCGCCCTTGCGCTGGTCCGAGAAATAGCCCACGTTCATGTCCATCACGCGCGAGAACATTTCGTTGCGCATGCGTTGCAGGGTCCGCGTGCGCATGTTCTCCATGGTCCATGCGCCGAGGTAGCGGAACAGGTTGCTCATCAGGCTGATGCAGATGGCTACAATGGCCAGCAGCATCAGTACGTTCTGGCGGTCGTATTGTTCGAAGATGTGCGAATAGGCGAAGTTGAAAAGTGTTGCGAGGTAGTCCTGATTGAGTTCCAGGGGAGGCAGCTTTTCGACGTATTCGAAGGAGTAGTTCGCGTCGAACATGGTGTTCAGGATCGGGATGATCAGCATGAACGTCAGCGAGTTGAACAACGCGTAGAAAAGCGAGTAGAAGAAGTAGGGGATCGCGTATTTCTTGATCGGCCGGGCAAAACCCAACAGCCGCATGTATGTTTTGAACATTCGGAGCGTATGTTTGTTGGTTACGCAATTAGCGGCGTAAAGATAGGAATAATAACCCGAAAAGCGAAAAATGTACGATAATTCGATGGATTATGGTGGACTTTGTGCCGAAAAAACGGTGCGGCGGCCTTCCTTTTTACCGCTCTGCGGGATCGTAGCCCGTGTCTTCGAGCCAGTGCGCCTTGTCGTTGGCCGCCGCCACGGCCAAACAGTCGCAGCGGTTGTTCTCGACTGTTTCGGCGTGGCCCTTGACCCAGACGAAACGGACGTTGTGGCGGTTGTACACGCGCAGGAAACGCATCCAGAGATCGGGGTTTTTCTTGCCCGCGAATCCCTTGCGGACCCAGCCGAAGACCCAGCCTTTCGAGACGGCGTCGACGACGTATTTCGAATCGGAGTAGATGACCACGTCCGAACCCTCGAACTTGAGCGTTTCGAGCGCCACGCACACGGCCATCAGCTCCATGCGGTTGTTGGTCGTGAGGCGGAATCCCTGCGACAGCTCCTTGCGGTGGTGTCCCGAGAGAAGCACTGCGCCGTAGCCGCCCGGCCCGGGGTTTCCGAGGGCCGAGCCGTCGGTGTAGATGGTGATCGGAGACAAAATATGCGTAGATTAGAGATCAAACATAGAGTTTATGACGGGATGTTCCGGTCCGGTTTCCGGGGCTTGCGCCTGCCGCACCGCCGCCGGCCGTTTCGCGGTTCATTCGGCGGCCGTTCCGCCCAGTTCCTTGTCCAGAATCTTTTTCGCCTGGTAAAAGGCATTCGTGTAATTGCGTGCCAGTATGGTGCCGTCCGGATCGATCAGAACGAAGAACGGCCAGCCTTCGATGGCATACGTTTCCATGATCTGCCGGTTTTCCGGATGACCGGTTTCCAGTTCCGCTTCGATCCATCCGTGTTCCAGCATGCCGGCCAGCACGGGGCGCATGTCGTCCACACCCGGCGACGGCGTTTTTTTGCCTGCGGGCAGACTTTCGTATACGCTCCGGATATCGGCGATGGATTCGGTCAGTCCCACCACCTGCAACCCTTTGTCCTTGTACTTTTCGAACAGATCGCTCACCTGCCGGTCGATATGGATCGAGCCGGGACACAATCCCCAATGGTAGAGCAGCAGGTATCGGCCTTTGAAATCAGCCTTGGCGACAGTACGGTCTTCGGTCGTTGCCAGTGTGAAATCCGGCGCCGGTTTTCCTTCGGCGAGTTGCTCCATTCTTGCCATGCAGTCTGCGTACATCCGGCCGAAATAGCTCGTTTTCAACCCTTCGGACAATGTCTTGTAAAACCTGTGCGCCTCCTTGGCCGGGGTGTACGACAACTTGGGTATCCTGTCGATCAACAGGTACAGGCTTCCGTGCGGATTGGCCGCTTCGTAGGCTTTTCGCAGCATATCCTTCCGTTCTACGCCGGGATTGCCGTTGTAAAATCGGTTGAATTTTCCGCCCCATTCCCGGCTGGCTGCCGTATCGTTCCGCTCCGACGCTTCCCGTGCATTTTCCAGATAACGCCCCCGGACCCGGCCGAGCGAATCATCGACCGCCAGCAGGCTCGACAGCATGGGCTCGTCGTAAATTCCTCCGCCGAGACGGCAATAATAGATCGCATCCGTCGAGCCGGTCATGCCGATCCTATCGCCGGGCCTGACGATGACGGGTTTGCCTCCGCGATCCCCGGCTGCGGCTCTTCCGGCTTTCGGGCGGTAGGTCATCAGGTAGTACTGGTCGTGTTCCGACTTCCCCCGATGGCGGAATGCGCCCGGTTTGCGGACCACGACGTCGAATCCCGGGCCGTACTTCCATGAAGGCAGGAGAATACGCTCGAAACGGAGGGTGTCTCCGGCTTGCAGTCCCTCGATCCTTCCTTCCAGTCTGAATCCCCGGGCATAGGCACAAGCTGCCGCCATGGTCAGGGCGCAGCATGACAGGAAGAGTTTGTATCGTAGGGCCATGATAGCTGTTTTAATGCTTATTTGCCGGATTCGAGCGCCGCCAGCTGTTCGCGGATCGCCGTGATCTTGGCTTCGGCGTCGGCCTGCTTGGCGCGCTCGTTGGCCACCACCTTCTCGGGCGCCGAGGCGACGAACCGCTCGTTCGAGAGCTTCTTCATCACCGAGGCGAGGAATCCCTCGTAGTAGGCCAGATCGTCCGCGAGTTTTTTGCGCTCGGCCTCGGCGTCGATCTTTCCGGCCATCGGCACGAAGTACTGCGTCGTCTTGACGATGAAAGCCGCGGCCGCCGGGTCCTTCTCCGCCACGGTCTCGATGGCCGTGAGGTTGGCCATCTTCATCACGACGGGGGCGAACTCCGCGGGATAGTTCTCATCGGCGATGACCCGGAGCGTCAGCGCCTCTTTCTGCGGCAGGCTCTTCTGGTTGCGGATGTTGCGCACCGAGGTGATGATTTCCTTCGCCAGTTCGAAGCGCGCCAGCATTGCGGCGTCTTCGGCCGCAGGCTCGGGCATCTGCGCCACGCAGATCGAAGCGCCTTCGGCGCGGGGCGCGAGGTCCTGCCAGATCTCTTCCGTGACGAACGGCATGAAGGGGTGCAGCACGCGCATCAGGGCGTCGAAATAGCCCTTCGTCGCCTCCATCGTCGGGGCGTCGATGGGCTGTCCGTAGGCGGGCTTCGCCATCTCGAGGTACAAGCCGCTGAAATCGTCCCAGAAGAGGCGGTAAGCTTCCTTGAAGGCCTCCGAGATGCGGTATGACTTGAAATCCTCGGCGATCTGGCGCAGCGAGCGTCCCAACGCCTGTCCGAACCATGCCACGGCCAGACGGTTGTTCTCGCTTTGCGCCGCCGCAGCGTCCACCGCCCAGCCGTTCAGGAGGCGGTAGGCGTTCCATATTTTGTTACCGAAGTTGCGGCCCTGCTCGCACAGCGCCTCGTCGAACATCACGTCGTTGCCAGCCGACGAGGAGATCAGCATGGCCATGCGCACGCCGTCGGCGCCGAACTTTTCGATCAGCTCCAGCGGATCGGGCGAGTTGCCCAGCTGCTTGGACATCTTGCGGCCGATCTTGTCGCGGACGATGCCCGTGAAGTATACGTTGCCGAAAGGCTTTTCGCCGCGGTATTCGTAACCCGCCATGATCATGCGGGCCACCCAGAAGAAGATGATGTCGGGACCGGTCACCAGATCGTTGGTGGGGTAGTAGTAGCCGATCTCCTTGTTGTCCGGGAAGCGGATGCCGTCGAACACCGAGATGGGCCACAGCCACGACGAGAACCACGTGTCGAGCACATCCTCGTCCTGCCGCAGGTCCGTCAGTTGCAGCGATGCGTCGCCGCTCTTCGCGCGGGCTTTTTCCAGCGCCTCTTCGGTCGTCAGGGCCACCACGAAGCCGCCTTTGGGCAGGTACCAGGCCGGAATGCGCTGGCCCCACCACAGCTGGCGCGAGATGCACCAGTCCTTGATGTTCTCCATCCAGTGGCGGTAGGTGTTCTTGTATTTTTCGGGCACGAAGCGGATCGCGTCCTCCATGACGGCCTTCGTCGCCGGTTCGGCCAGCTGTCCCATCGAGAGGAACCACTGCATCGAGAGTTTCGGCTCGATGGCCACGCCCGTGCGCTCCGAATAGCCCACGTTGTTGGTGTAATCTTCGGTCTTTTCCAAAAGGCCCGCCGCGTCGAGGTCCTTTTCGATCTGCCGGCGCACGTCGAAGCGGTCCTGACCCACGTACATGCCCACCTTGTCGTTGATCGTGCCGTCGTCGTTGAAGATGTCGATGGTCTCCAGCCCGTATTTCTCGCCCAGCATGTAGTCGTTCACGTCGTGGGCCGGAGTCACCTTCAGGGCGCCCGTTCCGAACTCGATGTCGACGTACTCGTCGCGGATCACCGGGATCGACCGTCCCACCAGCGGCACGACGACGCGGGCGTCGGCGGGCAGGGACTTGTAACGCTCGTCATTGGGGTTGACGCACAGCGCCGTATCGCCCAGGATGGTCTCGGGGCGCGTCGTGGCGACGATGATCGCCCGGTCGGTTCCCTCGATCTTGTAGCGCAGGTAGTAGAGCTTGCCGTGCGACTCCTTGAAGACCACCTCCTCGTCCGAGAGGGCCGTCTGCGCCGCGGGGTCCCAGTTGACCATCCTTACGCCGCGGTAGATCTTGCCTTTCTCGTAGAGGTCGCAGAAGACGCGCAGAACGCTCTCCGTGCGGGCTTCGTCCATCGTGAAGCACGTGCGGTCCCAGTCGCACGAGGCGCCCAGCTTGCGCAGCTGTTTGAGAATCACGCCGCCGTATTTCTCCTTCCATTCCCAGGCGTGGCGGAGGAACTCCTCGCGCGTGAGCGACGACTTTTCGATGCCCTTTTCGCGCAGCATCGCCACCACCTTGGCTTCGGTGGCGATCGACGCGTGGTCCATGCCCGGCACCCAGCAGGCGTTCTTTCCCGACATGCGGGCGCGGCGCACCAGCACGTCCTGCAACGTGTTGTTGAGCATGTGCCCCATGTGGAGCATGCCCGTCACGTTGGGGGGAGGGATGACGATCGTGTAGGGTTCCCGCTGGTCGGGTTCCGAGTGGAAAATATGCTGTTCGATCCAGTAGTCGTACCATTTGGATTCGATCTGCTGCGGTGCGTATTTGTCTGCGATTTGCATGGCGCGTTGAATTTTACTTTGTTTTCAGGGATGCAAAGTTATTAACATTCTGTCAAAGATAAAATAAAATTTCTAAAAAATCGTTATATTTGCACCATTATATATCTGTATATCCTATGAGCAAAAAAGATAAGATCAAAACCATCGAAGTAGACGACGTGAATCTCGTCCCCGAGCTGCTCGACGGCAATCACCGCGTGATCCCCATCGTGACCGGCGGCGACGAGCCTGTGGAGGAGGTCGAAGTGCCCGAAATCATACCCATTCTCACGCTGCGTTCGTCGGTGCTTTTCCCCGGCGCCATCACGCCCATCACGGTGGGCCGCGACAAGAGCATCAACCTCGTGCGCGCCGTGAATGCCGAAGGCGGCATCCTGGGCGCCGTGTTGCAGCGCGAAAGCGACGTCGAGGACCCCGCGCCGGACGACATGTACAGGGTCGGCACGGCCGCGCGGATCATCAAGATCCTCGAAATGCCCAACGGCAACCTCACGGTGATCCTGAACGGCCTGGAGAAGGTCGAGATCACGGAGTACATCACCACCGAGCCTTATTTCAAGGCCCGGGTGACGGCCCTGCGCGATTCGACTCCCGATGTGAAGAGCATCGAGTTCGAGGCTCTCGTGGACTCGATCCGCGACGTGGCGCTGAACATCATCAACGTGTCGCCGTCGATGCCCAAGGAGGCGGCTTTCGCCATCAAGAACATCGACTCGAAGCGCGGTATCATCAACTTCATCTGCTCCAACATGGAGTTGACGGACGAAGACCGCCAGTCGCTGCTGGAGGCCCCCGGCCTGCTGGCCCGCGCCCGCAAGCTGCTCGAAATCCTGATCCGCGAGCAGCAGCTGGCCGAGCTGAAGAACCAGATTCAGGAGCGCGTCAAGCAGGAGATCGACAAGCAGCAGCGCGACTACTACCTCCAGCAGCAGATGCGTACGATCCAGGACGAACTGGGCGACGGCGCCGATGCCGACATCGAGAAGATGCGCGAGGAGGCCAAGAAGAAGAACTGGCCCAAGGAGGTCGGCGAGACCTTCGAGAAGGAGTTGCAGAAAGTCGAGCGGCTGAACCCCGCCGTAGCCGAGTATTCGGTGCAGATGACCTATCTGCAACTGTTGCTCGAACTGCCGTGGAACGACACGACCAAGGACAACCTCGACCTCAAGTGCGCCCGTGAACAGCTCGACCGCGACCATTTCGGTCTGGACGAGGTGAAGGAGCGTATTCTGGAGCATTTGGCTGTCATCAAGCTCAAGGGCGACCTCAAGTCGCCGATCCTCTGCCTCTACGGCCCTCCGGGCGTGGGCAAGACCTCGCTGGGCAAGTCGGTGGCGGCGGCGCTGGGCCGCAAGTTCGGCCGCATTTCGCTGGGCGGCCTGCACGACGAGTCCGAGATTCGCGGACACCGCCGCACCTACATCGGCGCCATGCCGGGCCGGATCATCCAGACCATCAAGCGGTGCGGCTCGTCGAACCCCGTCATCATCCTCGACGAGGTGGACAAGGTGACCGTTTCGAACCACGGCGACCCGTCGAGCGCGCTGCTCGAGGTGCTCGACCCGGAGCAGAACACCACCTTCCACGATAACTACATCGACATGGAGTACGACCTGTCGAAAGTGCTGTTCATCGCCACGGCCAACAATATCGCCAACATCGCACCGGCGCTGCGCGACCGCATGGAGATGATCAATATCCCCGGCTACCTGATCGAGGAGAAGGTGCGCATTGCCCTCGACCACCTGCTGCCCAAGCAGCGCGAGGCGCACGGCATCAAGGAGCAGGAGCTCACGATGGCCCCCGAGGTAGTCGAAGGCATCATCGCCGGCTATACCCGCGAGTCGGGTGTCCGCTCGCTCGACAAGTTGCTGGCCAAGATCGCCCGCGCCCGTGCCAAGCAGATCGCCTTCGACGAGGTGTTTGCCCCGGAGGTTTCGGCCCGGGAGGTCGAAAAGATCCTCGGCATGCCCAAGTTCCTCAAGGAGGAGTACGAGGTGGGCGGCATGACAGGCGTTGTGACGGGCCTGGCCTGGACGGAGGTCGGCGGCGACATCCTCTACATCGAGTCGGTGCTGACGCCCGGCAAGGGCAAGGTCAGCCTTACGGGTAACCTGGGCGATGTGATGAAGGAGTCCGCTACGATCGCCCACGAGTGGGTGATGGCGCACAGCAAGGAGCTGGGCATTGACCCCGCACTGTTCGAGAAGAACGACATCAACATCCATGTCCCCGAGGGTGCGATCCCGAAGGACGGCCCTTCGGCCGGCATTACGATGGTGACCTCGATCGTTTCGACCTACACGGGGCGGAAAGTCCGGGATCGCATCGCCATGACGGGCGAGACGACGCTCCGCGGCCGTGTGATGCCGGTGGGCGGCGTCAAGGAGAAGATTCTGGCGGCCAAACGCGCCGGGATCAACGAGCTGATCCTCTCGGAGGAGAACCGCAAGGACATCGCCGAGATCAAGCCCGAATACATCGACGGACTGACCTTCCATTACGTGAAGACCAACGACGAAGTGCTGAAACAGGCGCTCATATAGCGGCCCGAAAGAAGTAAAAGGTGGAAAGTTTTGTTTTTCACCTTTTACTTTTTTAATTTTATGGATCAATTCCTCTGCCGATGAAATTTATCGCAATCATACCGGCGCGGTATGCGTCGACCCGCTTCCCGGCCAAACCGTTGGCCGTGCTGGGCGGGAAACCCGTTATCCGGCGGGTCTACGAGCAGGTGGCGGGCGTACTGGACGATGCCGTGGTCGCCACGGACGACGAGCGGATTTACGATGCCGTAGTGGCGTTCGGCGGCAAGGCCGAGATGACCTCGGCAGACCATAAGAGCGGCACGGATCGCTGCTGGGAAGCCTACCTCAGGCAGGGAAAGCCCTACGACGTGGTCGTCAACGTGCAGGGCGACGAGCCTTTCATCCGGGCGTCGCAGCTCGAAGCCGTGAAGCGCTGCTTCGACGATCCCGCGACGGACATCGCCACGCTCGTGAAACCCTTTGCCGAAGCGGACGGCCTGGCCGCGCTGGAAAACCCCAATTCGCCGAAGGTGGTGCTCGATGCGCAGTCGCGGGCCATCTATTTTTCGCGTTCGGTCATCCCTTACCTGCGCGGCGTCGAACGCTCGCAGTGGCTTGCGCACCATACGTTCTACAAGCACCTCGGCCTCTATGCCTTCCGCACGGAGGTGCTGTGTGCCGTCACGGCGCTGCCGCAGTCCACGCTCGAAAAGGCCGAGTCGCTCGAGCAGCTCCGCTGGCTTGAAAACGGCTACAGGATCGGCGTGGGCATCACCGACGTCGAGACCATCGGCATCGACACGCCCCAAGACCTCGCACGTGCCGAGGAGTTTTTGTCACACCATCCGGAATTTATAAAATGACAGCTATGAAATTCATCGCCGGCCCCTGCGTCATCGAATCCGCCGAGTTGCTCGACACCGTGGCCGAACGCCTCGTGGCGATCAACAAGGCCCTCGGGACGGATATTATCTTCAAGGCCTCGTTCGACAAGGCCAACCGCACCTCGATCTCCTCGTTCCGCGGCCCCGGACTCGAACAGGGGTTGCGTATGCTCGCCGACGTGCGGGCGAAGTGGGGGCTGCGCCTGCTGACCGACATCCACGAGGCGTGGCAGGCCGCACCCGTGGGCGAGGTCGTCGACGTGATCCAGATCCCGGCCTTCCTCTGCCGGCAGACCGACCTGCTCACCGCCGCGGCCAGGACGGGCAAGACCGTGAATATCAAAAAGGCGCAGTTCCTTTCGGGGTTGGACATGCAGTACCCCTATGAGAAGGCGCGCGATGCGGGGGCTTCGGAAATATGGCTCACCGAACGCGGCAATATCTACGGTTACAACAATCTGGTGGTCGATTTCCGCAATATCCCCGACATGCTGCGCATCGCGCAGACCGTGGTGATGGATTGTACCCATTCGGTGCAGCGTCCCGGCGGTGCGGGCGGTACGACGGGAGGCAACCGCGAGTTCGTGCCGGCCATGGCCCGGGCGGCCCGGGCGTTCGGTGCCAACGGCTTCTTCTTCGAAGTGCACCCCTGCCCCGACTGCGCCAGGAGCGACGGCCCCAACATGTTGCAACTCGACGATCTGGAGAATCTCATTAAAACCTTGCTATAATGACCGATACCACCAAAGCGCAGATCCTCGACCTGGCCCGCAAGGCCATCAATACCGAGATGCTGGCGCTCAAGCACATGAAGGAGACCTTGGGTGACAATTTCGCCGATGCCGTGGAGCTGATCCTCGCATGCAGCGGCAAATGCATCGTCACCGGCATGGGCAAGTCGGGGCTCGTCGGGCGCAAGATCGCCGCGACGCTGGCCTCGACCGGAACCCCGAGTTTCTTCCTGCATCCCGGCGAGGCCTTCCACGGCGATCTGGGGATGATCTCGAAGGACGACGTCGTGCTGGCGCTCTCCTATTCGGGCGAGACCGACGAAATCCTGAAGATCGTGCCTTTCATCCACTCCAACGGCAACAAGCTGGTGTCGATGACGGGCAACCCCGAATCGGCGCTGGCGAAGAATTCCGATATCCATCTCGACGTGAGCGTCGAAGAGGAAGCCTGCATCCTGCACCTCGCGCCGACGACCTCGACCACGGCGCAGATCGCCATGGGCGACGCGCTGGCCGTGTCGCTGATGCAGATGCGGGGTTTCACGAGTGTCGATTTCGCGCGCCTGCACCCGGGCGGAAGCCTCGGGCGGCGTCTGCTGATGACCGTAGGGAACGTCATGCGCGACCACGATCTGCCCGTCGTGGCGCCCGACTGCCCGGCTGCGGAGATGATCCACGCCATTTCGAAGGGCGGATTGGGGCTGATCGTGATCTGCGAGGGCGAGCGGATCGAGGGCATCGTCACCGACGGCGACGTGCGCCGCGCGATGGAGCGCCTGCGCGGGGAGTTCTTCAATATCAGGGCTTCCGACATCGCCACGCGCAATCCCAAGACCATCTCGCCGGACGAGAAACTGATCGAGGCCGAGAAGATGATGACCCGCAACAAGGTCACCTCGCTGCTCGTGACGGACGCCGCCGGCAAGCTGACCGGAGTGATCCAGATTTACGACATCAAGTTGTAGCAATGCTGCCGGTTTCGGACTGTTTCCGTAAAACGAGGGGAGGTTTTCAAAAAACCTCCCCTCGTCTATTTATTTCCTTATGTAGTGCGGCATTTCGTCCGGCAGCTCCATCGAGATTTCCACCAGCCCGCGGATTTCGCCGCGCTCCCTCCACGCCGTCTGGTAGATCATCTTGCGCACGCCCTGCTTTTCGATGGTGTAGGCGTTCGTGCCTCCCGATGCGAGCATGCGGCGGATCGTTTCGCGCGACCGTTCGTTGTGGCAGTCGAACAGGTTCCGGCCGATCAGGTCGCCGTGTTGGGCGAAGGTCGCACGCGCCTTTTCGTTCATGTAGAGGATCACGCCTTCGGTGTCGCACACCGTGACGGCGCAGTCGGCCTCTTCGGCCCAGGGAAGGGCATTTTCCGTTGTCATTGCTGTATTTTTACGAGTTGTTCGCGGTATGCGTTCAGAATGCGCGACTTGGAGATGAATCCCAGGTAGCGGCCTTGCTTGTCCACGACGGGCAGCATCCAGGCGTGCTTGTCCTCGAATTTCTCCATGACGCTCAAAATCGCCTCGTGTTCGATGATCTTGTCCGGCGGCGGAATCATGTAGTCCGAGATCGGGTGCCCGTACTTCTCGTGTTTGAACATGTCCTCGCGCAGGTCGTCCAGCTGCACCACGCCGATCAGCCGGCCGAAGTTGTCGATCACAGGGAAGATGTTGCGGCGGGCCGTCGAAATGATGTGCACGATGTCGCCCAGGGTCATGTTCTCCTTGATGCGCAGGAAATCGGTCTCCATCAGCTCTTCGAGTTTCAGGAAGACGAACACCGACTGGTCCTTGTCGTGGGTCAGCAGTTCGCCCTTCTGGCGCAGCTGCTTGGTGTAGATCGAGTCGGGGTCGAGGTAGTAGTCCACGGCGAACGAGATGCAGGCGGTGATCATCAGCGGGATGAACAGTCCGTAGCCGTTCGAGAGTTCTGCGATCAGGAAGATCGAGGTCAGCGGGGCGTTCATCACCCCCGACATGACGCCCGCCATGCCGACCAGCGTAAACGAGACGATCGACACCTCCCATCCGAACAGCGTGTTGCACACCAGCGCCAGCGAGGCGCCCGTGAAGGCTCCGACGAACAGCGACGGCGCGAACGTACCGCCCACGCCTCCCGCGGCGTTGGTCGTCGACATGGCGATGACCTTGAAGAACATCGTGGCGATGACGAAGAGGATGATCACCCAGTCGATGTCGCGGAAGCGGTAGAAGAGCGAGTTGTTGAACAGCTCCTGCGCGTTGCCGTGCATCAGGGAGGTGAATCCCTCGTAACCCTCGCCGTACAGCGGCGGGAAGACGAAGATCAGGATACCCAGAATCGCACCGCCCCACAGCCATTTCTTGTACTGTTTGTCGATGCTCTTGAAGAAACCTCCGACCCGCGAGTTCATCGACGTGAAATACCACGCCATCAGCCCGCACAGCACGCCGAGCAGGATGAACAGCGGTATCTGCCACAGCTCGAAGGCGTCCGCGGGGGCCAGCGTCACGGCCAGAATCGGGTCGAAGCCGCGCAGCATGAAGGCCATCGTCGTCGCGGTGATCGAGGCGATCAGCAGCGGGATGACCGACCCGGCGGTGATGTCGAGCATCAGGATTTCCAGCACGAAGACCACGCCCGTGATCGGGGCTTTGAAGATCGCCGCGAGGGCGGCGCCCGCGCCGCAGCACAGCAGCAGCGTCGTGTGTTTGTAGTTGAGGCGCGCCAGCCGTCCGATGTTCGAGCCGATGGCCGCTCCCGTGAGCACGATCGGGGCCTCGGGTCCCACCGAACCGCCGAATCCGATGGTCGTCGCACCGCCCACGATCGAGGTCCAGCAGTTGTGCCGGGCGATGCGCGAATTGCGGCGCGACATGGCGTAGAGGACGCGCGTCACGCCTTCGGAGATGTTGTCGCGGACGATGTATTTGACGAACAGCGTCGCCAGGATGATGCCCACGGCGGGGTAGATCAGGAAGAGGATATGTGCGCTGTCCACCGGGAACCAGCGTATCAGCCCGCTCTTGATGCCGTGTAGCAGCATTTCGAACAGATAGGTTCCCAGCCCTGCGAGCACACCGACCACCACGGCCAGCAGCATCATGATCTGCTGGTTGGAGAGTCTCCGGGTCAGCCGGAGGAACTCGAGGTAGATGCGGTCGGCGCGGAAGGACATAAAAAGTGAAAAGTTAAAAGTTAAAAGTGAAACATTGCGATTGACCGAGACCGGGCGGTTTGATTTCATCCTGTACGATGCCCGGTGTGCAAGTCAAATACCTTTGATTTTCAATTTTTAATTTTCCGTTTTCAACTTGAAATGCTCGGTCTGGCCGTCGATCAGCTCGCGGTCGTCGAAATAGTTGATTTTCATGGCCGCACGGACATCCGCCAGGGTTTCGGCGGCCGCTGCGCGGGCCTTGGCCGAGCCTTCGCGGAGGATGTCGTACACCTCGCCGATGCGCGTCTCGTAGTGGCGGCGGCGTTCGCGGATCGGGTCGAGCATCTCGTTGAGAATGGCGATCAGCAGGCGTTTCACCTTCACGTCGCCCAGCCCGCCCCGGCGGTAGTGGGCCTTCAGCTCGTCGAGCGAAGCGTATTCGGGCAAATATTTCGAAAAATGCTCGGGGCGGCTGAAAGCGTCGAGGTAGGTGAACACTGTGTTGCCTTCGACCTTGCCCGGGTCCTCCACGCGCAGGTGGTCGGGGTCGGTATACATGCCCATCACCTTCTTCTTGACCTCCTCGGCCGTGTCCGACAGGTAGATGCAGTTATTCAGCGACTTGGACATCTTGGCCTTGCCGTCGGTTCCCGGCAGGCGCATGCAGGCCGCGTTCTCGGGCAGCAGGATTTCCGGCTCGACGAGCGTTTCGCCGTACACCGCGTTGAATTTGTGGACGATTTCGCGCGTCTGCTCGATCATCGGCTCCTGGTCCTCGCCCACGGGCACGGTCGTGGCCCTGAAGGCCGTGATGTCCGACGCCTGGCTGATGGGGTAGGTGAAGAATCCGACGGGAATGCCCTGACGCTGGGTCGTGTCGCCTTCGGCGGCGCCCTCGGCGAATCCGCGCAGGGCGATCTCGGCCTTCACGGTCGGGTTGCGCTGCAAACGCTGCACGGTGACCAGGTTCATGTAGTAGAACGCCAGTTCGCACAGTTCCGCCACCTGCGACTGGATGAAGAGCGTCGATTTCGCGGGGTCGAGACCCACCGAGAGGTAGTCCAGCGCCACTTCGATGATATTCTGACGCACCTTTTCCGGGTTGTCGGCATTGTCGGTGAGCGCCTGCGCATCGGCGATCATAATGAATATTTCGTCGAACTCGCCCGAGTTCTGCAGCTCGACGCGGCGGCGGAGCGAACCCACGAAGTGGCCCAGGTGGAGCCGGCCCGTGGGACGGTCGCCGGTAAGGATGATTTTTGCCATATTTTTAGAGAAAGTACATTTTGCAGGCGAAGATACGAAAAACTATGCGGCAATGCGAAAAAGTTGTCCGATATAGATTTTTTTTATATCTTCGCTTTCTCAAATAGACGCCTGTTATGACAATCATCCAACTCGAATATCTGCTGGCCGTGGCCAACTGCGGGAGTTTCTCGCTTGCGGCCGAACATTGTTTTGTGACGCAACCTTCTTTGAGCATGCAGGTTAAGGCGCTTGAAGAGGAGCTTGGCGTGGTGCTTCTGGACCGTTCGAAAAAGCCCGTCATTCCCACCGAGGCGGGCGAGGTGGTGCTGGAACAGGCGCGCGAGACGATCAAGGCGTACAATTACATCAAGGAGGCCGTTTCGGAGCTCAAGGGCGAAACCGCGGGCAAACTGCGGCTGGGCGTCATCCCGACCATCGCGCCCTACCTGCTGCACAAATTCATTCCGGCCTTCGTGCGCGACTACCCGAAGGTCGAGCTGGAAATATCCGAGATGATCACTTCGGACATCGTCGAGGCGCTCAAGCGCGACCGTATCGACGCGGCGCTGGTCGCCAGCGGCACCTGCGGCGAGGGCATCCTCGAGCAGGAGCTTTTCAACGACCGCTTCTACGCTTACGTGTCGCCCGAAAATCCGCTCTATGAGCGGCAGAATATCCGTATCGAGGAGATCGACCTCAAGGACCTGGTGATCTTGAGCCCCGGCAACTGCATGCGCGACCAGATCATCGAACTCTGCCAGGCCCGGCGTTCGATGCCGTCGCACTATTCGTTCGAATCGGGTTCGCTGGATACGCTCATGCGGATCGTCGACTGCACGTCGTGTCTGACGATCATTCCCGAAATGGCCGTCGAATACATCCCCTCGGACCGCCGCGACCGGCTGAAAACCCTTTCGAAAGGGGCTACCTCGCGCAAGATCGCCGTCGCCGTGCGCCGCACCTACGTCAAGAACTCGATCATCCGGGCCTTGACCGAGACCATTCTGGCCAATGTTCCGGGTGCGAAGGCATAGCTTCCGCTCTCTGAAAGAATGCGCCCGGCCTGCAAAACGCAGGCCGGGCGCATGTCGATTATCCGGTCGGTTATTCCGGAATCGTTACTTTGGTCGCTTTTCCCGTCCAGTCGGCGAAGATTGATTTGCCGTCGGAAAGTTTGACGGAGAGTTTGACGGAGAAATTATCCCCGTCTCTGGTGACAGTGAGCATTCCGTAGGAGACTGTTGCCGAAGAGATGTCGTCTCCATTGCTTACCGTAATTCTTTCAAACGAGTGTACGATGTCGAACTCTGTTTCACCGATTGCCCCGACGGAGAGGTATGGTCTGAGAGGCCCGGTTTGGGTAACGGGTTCTGTGAGGTCGATAGTTTTGCCTATCAGGGATTCAGAAACTTCTATATCGACACCGTAGTCGGACATTGTAAACGGTAATGTTGAAAAATACTCTCTGAATAGAATGAGGTCGTATGAGGTTTCCCATTGCTCGTCGGCTTTTTCTTCCACATAGAAAGCGCTTTTGACCTCGCAGATCTGACCATTGACGGTGATCGTCTGCATGGTGGTTACTTTTTCGTCCTTGCAGGACGTCGTGGCCAGTGCGAGTGCGCCGGTCAGACAGAACATGAAGATTTTTCGCATAAATTGAACTTGGGTTAGTTGGAGTATCTCCAAAAGTAGTGATAAAAAACGAATCCGGCGACAAAAAGGGCGAAATAATGAATCGCTTCCGGAACAATATGCCCGCTTGCGGCGCGATTTTTACCGCGTTGCTTTCAAATCTCATTCTCTTTTCATACCTTTGCAAGGTTATAGATACCTATTGAACATTTATGGATAAACTGATCGAAACGATCGTCAGCGCGATTGAAGATAAAAAAGGTAAGAATATTGTATCGTTGGACCTCTCGGGATTCGATGGAGCGATCTGTTCGCATTTCGTGGTCTGCAACGCCGATTCCACGACGCAGGTGTGCGCCATAGCCGCCGAAATCGAGGAGAAGGTGTTCGAGAAATTGGGCGAGAAGGTGTGGCGCATCGAAGGCCAGCAGAACGGCGTGTGGGTCGCCATGGACTATGTGGACGTCGTGGTGCACATTTTCCAGACCGAGCTTCGGAGCTTCTACAAGCTCGAGGAGCTGTGGGCCGACGCACCGCTGGTGAAATATGAATACGAAGAGTAATCCGGATTATGGCACAGAAAAGCAAGAACAACAATAAAATGAATATGAACATGCCGCGGCCTTCGATGCTGTGGATCTACGGCCTGATCGGTTTGTTCATCATCGGCTGGTATCTGTTCGACGGCAGCAATGAAGCGCCGCTGCCCAGCGACTGGACCACCGTGCAGGAGATGGTTGAGAAGGGCGACGTGGAGAAGATCCAGGTCGTGAACCGCGACCTGGCGCAGGTGTTCCTGAAAAAGGAGGCCGGCGAGAAGTACCGCAACGACTCGGTGGACAAGCGTTTCCGCCGCCTGCCCGAGTCGGGCGTGCAGCTGACTTTCACCATCGGTTCGGTAGATTCGTTTCGCGAGGATTTGAAGGCCGCCGAGGAGAAGTCGGGGCAGACCGTCCCGGTGATCTATGAAAACAAGGCCAACGACTGGACCTCGATTCTGATCAACCTGCTGCCGTGGGTGGTGATCATCGGAGCGTGGTTCTTCATCATGCGCTCCATGTCGCGCGGCGCGGGCGCCGGAGGCGGCGGTGGCATTATGAACGTCGGCAAAGCCAAGGCGCAGGTCTTCGACAAGGACAACTCCAAGCGCGTGACGTTCAAGGATGTGGCCGGCCTGGAGGAGGCGAAGGTCGAGATCATGGAGATCGTCGATTTCCTCAAGAAGGCCGACAAATACAAGGAGCTGGGCGCCAAGATTCCGAAGGGCGCGCTGCTCGTAGGCCCTCCGGGAACGGGCAAGACCCTGCTGGCCAAGGCCGTCGCAGGGGAGGCCAACGTGCCGTTCCTCTCGATTTCGGGTTCCGATTTCGTCGAGATGTTCGTCGGCGTGGGCGCCTCGCGTGTCCGCGATCTGTTCGAGCAGGCCAAGCAGAAGGCGCCGTGCATCGTCTTCATCGACGAGATCGACGCCATCGGCCGCGCCCGCGGCAAGAACGCCGGATTCTCGGGCAACGACGAGCGCGAAAATACGCTGAACCAGCTTCTGACGGAGATGGACGGCTTCCAGACCAATACGGGCGTCATTGTTTTGGCCGCCACCAACCGGGCCGACATCCTCGACAAGGCGCTGATGCGCGCCGGGCGTTTCGACCGCCAGATCGAGGTGGGACTTCCCGACGTGAAGGAGCGCGAGGAGATTTTCAACGTCCACCTGCGTCCGCTGAAGCTCGATCCGCAGCTGGACCGTTCGTTCCTGGCGCGCCAGACCCCGGGATTCTCGGGCGCCGACATCGCCAACGTCTGCAACGAGGCCGCGCTGATCGCCGCGCGCCACAACAAGAAATTCATTTCGAAAGAGGACTTCCTCGCCGCCATCGACCGCATCGTGGGCGGCCTGGAGCGCAAGAACAAGATCATCACCGACGAGGAGAAGCGCGTGATCGCCTTCCACGAGGCGGGACACGCCACGGTGAGTTGGATTCTCGAAAACGCCAGCCCGCTGATCAAGGTGACGATCATCCCGCGCGGCAAGGCGCTGGGCGCCGCCTGGTATCTGCCCGAGGAGCGTCAGATCACCACGCGCGAGCAGATGATGGACGAGCTGGCCGCTACGCTCGGAGGCCGCGTTTCCGAGCAGCTGACCTTCGGCGAGATTTCGACCGGGGCGCTCAACGATCTGGAGCGCGTCACCAAGCAGGCTTATGCCATGGTGGCCTACTACGGCATGAGCGAGAACGTCGGCACGCTCTCCTTCTACGACTCCACGGGCCAGAGCGACATGGCCTTCACGAAGCCCTATTCGGAACTGACGGCCCAGCAGATCGACGCCGAGGCCAAGCAGGTGATCGAGAAGGCCTACAAGATGGCCGAGAAGGTGCTCCGCGAACATGCCGACGGTCTGAAAGAGCTGGCCGAACTGCTGCTCTCCCGCGAGGTGGTCTTCACCGAGGACGTCGAGCGCATCTTCGGCCGCCGCAAGAAGGACATCGAACGCGAACGCCGCGAGGCCGAGGCGAAAGCCAGGGCCGAGGGCGGCAAACCCGCCGGAGAGGAGCCGCAGGCCGGCAAGCAGGCCGCCGCGGTCGCCGATCCTTCGGTCAAATCGGATAAGTCCGAAACGGCCGAACCGGCTCCCGTAGCTCCGGCCGTTGCCGCGCCCGAAACCGAATGACCCCGTTGAAACCCAACTACACCCTTAAAAAACAATGAGTGAAAAAATGAAGAACCTCTGGGTGCGCACTGTGAGCGGGGCCGTTCTCGCCGTGGTGATGCTGGGGGCTATCGCATGGTCGCAATGGAGTTTCGGCCTGCTGCTGGCGGCGTTGCTGGTCGTCGGCATGACGGAGTTCTATTCCCTGGCCGGGGAGCAGGGCAGCAATCCCCAGCGGATCGTCGGACTGGCTGCGGGACTCGTGCTTTTCGCACTGAATTTCGCATTCGTGTCGGACGACATCCAGATACTCGGCAGCGCCCGGCAGGCTTTCGCCTGCGGAATGGCCCTTCTGCTGTTGCTGCTGCCCGCCATGTTCATCTGCGAACTTTACCGCCGTCGGGAGAATCCCGCCGCCAATATCGGCATCACTTTCATGGGCGTCGTCTATGTGGCGCTGCCGTTCTCGCTGATGTGTTACATTCCGATCATCGGCAGCGAGGCGTGGAGTCCGTGGATGATGATTTTCTACGTTTTCATCATCTGGGCCAACGACGTTTTCGCCTATCTGGTGGGCATGTCCGTCGGCAGACACCGCCTGTGCGAACGCCTTTCGCCCAAGAAGTCGTGGGAAGGGTTCTTCGGCGGCATCGCCGGGGCCGTTGTCCTGGGACTCGTCGCCGCCCGCGTGATGGACGGCAGCTGTTGGGTGTGGGCCGGGCTGGCGCTCGTCGCGGCCGCTACGGGGGTTCTGGGCGACCTGGTGGAGTCGATGTTCAAGCGCGCCGCCGGGGTCAAGGATTCGGGAACGCTGATTCCCGGTCACGGCGGAGTGCTGGACCGCTTCGACGCCATGCTGCTTTCGGCGCCGTTCGTCTTCGTCTATATGCTTTTTGTGATGTAACTGCAAACTTAACCGTGTTATGAGAATCAATAAGGAAGGATACAAAATCATCGGCATCTCGGGCGCTGTCTGCCTGCTTCTGTGGTGGCTGTTTTACCATTTGCTGGTCCACGATGCGAACGTCTCGCTGCTGTGGTTCAGCACCCTCGTGCTGCTGCTGTTCTGGTTCTTCATCGTAGCCTTCTTCCGCGAACCCCGCCGGGTGCGCATCCACGACGCCGATCTGGTCTTCGCTCCCTGCGACGGCCGCGTGGTCGTGACGGAGGTCGTCTCCGAGGACGAGTACCTCAAGGAGGAGATGTTGCAGATTTCGATCTTCATGTCCATTACGAACGTCCACATGAACTGGGTTCCCGTGGGCGGCGAGGTGGAGTATTTCAAATACCATCCGGGGCGTTTCCTGGTGGCCTGGCACCCCAAATCCTCGACCGAGAACGAACGCACGACGACCGTGGTGCGGATGCCCTCGGGCCAAAAGGTGCTCTTCCGCCAGATCGCGGGACTGATCGCCCGGCGCATCATCTCGTATATGACCGTCGGTCATCAGGTCGAGCAGAACAGCGTCTGCGGATTCATCAAGTTCGGCTCGCGCGTCGACGTGCTCGTCCCCAAGGACAGCGAACTGCTGGTGGAGATCGGCGATCCCACGGTGGGTTCGCAGACTCCGATCGCCCGGCTGCGCAAGAACCTCGAAAACGAATAACGCCATGAAGGCGACGCCCCAGACCTTCCTGCGGTTCATCGCGGGCGCGGCGGTTGCCGCGGCCGTGCTCTTTCTGGTCTGGTATTTCTCCTCGATCGTCGTCTACATCCTCGTTTCGGCCGTGCTGGCCGTCATGGGCAATCCGCTCGTGAAGTTTCTTTCGGGGCTTCACTTCAAGGGCTGGCAGGTTCCCCGCTGGCTGGCCGCGCTGGCGACCCTCGTGGTGATCTGGGTCGTCCTGGCTACGCTGTGTTCGTTGTTCGTGCCGCTGGTCTTCAACAAGATAAACCAGTTCGCGCACGTCGACTTCGCGGCGGTCGTGGGGAGCATCGGCGAGCCGATCGCCCGGATGCAGCACGATTTGCAGGCGCTTTTCTCCCTGCCCGAGAGCACTTTCTCGCTCTCCGACGAACTGACGGCCGCCCTCCGGCAGATCATCGACATCAATTCGCTCAACACGATTTTCTCGTCGGTCATCAACCTCGTACTTTCGTCGGTGATCGCCGTTTTCTCCGTTTCGTTCATCACTTTCTTCTTCCTCAAGGAGGAGGGCCTGTTCTACGCGATGGTCACCTCCGTTTTCCCGGAACATTATCACGACAACATCACCCGTGCGCTGGATTCGGTGACGGTCCTGCTGGCGCGCTATTTTACGGGTATCCTTTCGGAAAGCCTGCTGCTCACGATCGCCGTGACGCTGGTGATGATGGCCTTCGGGATGAAGGCCGCCGACGCGGGGTTCATCGGCCTTATCATGGGTGTGATGAACGTCGTGCCTTACGCCGGGCCGCTGATCGGCGGCGTGGTCTCGGTCTTCGTGGGCATCGTCTCGCCGATCGAGGGCATGAGCGTGGGGCATACGGCTTTCGTGATCGCCGGGTCGCTGCTGATCCTCAAGGGTATGGACGATTTCATCCTCCAGCCGACGCTCTATTCCGAACGAGTGAAGGCGCATCCGCTCGAAATCTTCCTGGTGATTCTCATTGCCGGGTCGCTGGCCGGAATCCTGGGCATGCTGCTGGCGATACCTTCCTATACGGTACTGCGTGTCTTTGCCAAGGAGTTCTTCTCGCAGTTCCGGCTGGTGCGTAAACTGACCGAAAAAATCTGATGGAACGGATTCTGATCGAAGGCGTTGTGGAGCACGGACGCCGACTCGGACGTGAGTTGGGTTTTCCGACGGCCAATCTGGCCGTTCCGGAGGACGTCGCCGCTGCCGACGGGGTCTACCGTTCGCGTGCGGAGGTCGGCGGGAAAGTCTATGACGCCATGTCGAACCTGGGCCGCAACCCTTCGGTCGGGGGTGTCGAGCGGCGTTTGGAGACGCATATTTTCGACTTCCGCGGCGAACTTTACGGCCGTCGGCTGCGGGTCGAACTGCTCGAAAAGATCCGCGACGAACGCCGGTTCGCTTCGGTGGAGGAACTGCGCGGGCAGATTGCCAGGGACAAGGAATATATTTTAGGATTGAAATAATGTGTCCGTATTTTGGTCAAAAACCCGGTTGCGTTGCGACAAGCCCCTCCCGAGGGAGGGGTTTGGGGTGGGGTCAGACTTGTAAACGCGGCGGTACGCCGCGGGTCTCAACCAGGCAGATACGGACGAACGATGCGATAACTTAAAAACATACTGCTATGTATATTGACAACACTCTTCCCTATAAGGTTGCCGACATGTCGCTGGCCGAATGGGGCCGCAAGGAGATCGAGATTTCCGAGCATGAAATGCCCGGCCTGATGGCCGTGCGCCGCAAATACGGACCCGAAAAGCCGCTGAAAGGCGTACGCGTGATGGGTTCGCTGCACATGACCATCCAGACGGCCGTTCTGATCGAAACCCTCGTGGAGCTGGGCGCCGACGTGCGCTGGTGCTCGTGCAACATCTTCTCGACGCAGGACCATGCGGCCGCCGCGATTGCCGCCGCAGGCGTCCCGGTCTTCGCGTGGAAGGGCGAGACGCTGCCCGAATACTGGTGGTGCACCGCCATGGCCCTTTCGTTTCCCGGCGGCAAAGGCCCGCAGCTGATTGTCGACGACGGCGGCGACGCCACGCTGCTGATCCACAAGGGTTACAAGGCCGAGAACGACGCCTCGACGCTCGATTACGAACCTTCGTCCTACGAAGAGGAGGTGATCCTCGGCACGCTGAAAAGCATTTTGGCCGAGGACCCCGAAAAATGGCACCGCACGGTCGCCGAATGGAAGGGCGTGAGCGAGGAGACCACCACGGGCGTACACCGCCTCTACCAGATGCAGGAGGCCGGCGAACTCCTGGTTCCGGCCATCAACGTCAACGATTCGTGCACCAAGTCGAAGTTCGACAACCTCTACGGCTGCCGCGAGTCGCTGGCCGACGGCATCAAGCGCGCCACGGACGTGATGATCGCCGGCAAGGTGGTCGTTGTGTGCGGCTACGGCGACGTGGGCAAGGGCTGCGCCCGCTCGATGCGCTCCTACGGCGCCCGGGTGATCGTCACGGAAATCGACCCCATCTGCGCCTTGCAGGCCGCTATGGAGGGCTTCGAGGTGAAGACCGTCGAGAGTGCGCTCGCTGAGGGCAACATCTATGTCACCTGCACGGGCAACTGCGACATCATCACGCTGGAGCACATGGAGCGGATGCGCGACCAGGCCATCGTCTGCAACATCGGCCATTTCGACAACGAAATCCAGATGGCGCGCCTCGAAACGTCCGGGGCCGTGAAGTTGAACATCAAGCCGCAGGTCGACAAGTTCACTTTCCCCGACGGCCATTCGATCTTTATTCTGGCCGAAGGCCGTCTGGTGAACCTCGGCTGCGCCACGGGGCATCCTTCGTTCGTGATGTCGAACTCCTTCACCAACCAATGCCTCGCGCAGATGGAGCTGTGGCAGAAGGAGCACGCGGTCGGCGTCTACCGCCTGCCGAAGCATCTCGACGAGGAGGTGGCGCGCCTGCACCTGGACAACCTCGGCGTCGAACTGACCCGCCTGACCCGGCGTCAGGCCGACTACATCGGCGTTCCGGAGGACGGTCCCTACAAGGCCGAGCACTACCGTTATTGATTTCAGGGGCTTGCCTCTTTCGTTTGTCCGGCCCGGATGGAACATATGCTCCTCCGGGCCGGACTGCGTTCGCATTCTTCTCCCGAAGCCCTGTCAGCAGGGCGGTTTTTCCGGATTGTTTCCCGTTATTCGCATAAAAACACCTCTCCGATTAAGAACTTTTGCGATTTTAGGGTACTTAATCAATAGAAAGCATGGACCCGACCGACATCCGTTACATCCTCGACGACCTGGCCTGCAATGCTTCCCAGGAGGCTTTGCAGGAACTTTATATGCTTTATTACAAGCGTATAGCCCGTTATATCGGATTGTATGTCCGCTATGACGGGGCTGTTATGGAACTGACTTCCGATGTGTTCTTCGCGGTCTGGGAGAACCGTCTTGAACTTCCCGAAATCCGGAATTTCAATGCTTATATCTACCGGATCGCCAAATTCAAGGCATTGAATTATCTCCGGAAACGCAACCTGCCCACCGTCAATCTGGACGAAATGCCGCTGGACCTTTTCGCCCGCACCAGCACGACTCCCGAGGACGACTGCATTTCCGCCGAGACCGTCCGCGAGATAAACCGTGCCATCGAGTCGCTGCCGCCCAAATGCAAGCTGGCCTTCAAACTGGTGCGCGAGGACCGGATGTCGCACCGCGAAGCGGCCGAGACGCTCTATATCTCCGTCAAAACCCTTGAAGTGCACCTGGGCCATGCCGTGCAGAAGATCCGCGAGGCTCTGCGCAAGAAAAATATTTGCTGATCCGTTAAGAACATTCCGCCGTTTCCGGTACTTAATCCATAAGACATGAAATCAAAAACAGACATACGCACCCTTTCGGAAAAGGAACTCAACGCCCGGCTTGTCCGTGATCTCACGGAGGCTTGCCCGGCCGGTGAACGCGAAGCCCTCGCCGCCTGGCGGGCCGCCGATCCCGCGCATGAAGAGGAATACGCTCGGATCAGGAGCTATTGGAACGCCCGCGTGACGACGACCCGCAGCATTGACCCGGAGCGGGAGTTCCGGAAATTGCAGCGGCGGATCGCTGCCGGCTCCGAATCGCGCAGGAGCGGCATGCTGCGCCTGCTCGCCACTCGTATGGGGCGTTATGCGTCGATGGCCGCCATGCTGGCCGTGGGACTGTTCTGCGGATGGGCGCTGTCCGGTCCCCGTGCTGCCGAAAGGTTTGCCTTCATCACGGGCAGCAGCATTTCGTCGTTCGAGCTGCCCGATGGCAGCCGCATTACCCTCGATAAGGAGAGCCGTCTGGAATACGACGGTGATTTCGGCAGGGACGAGCGGAACGTGCGGCTTGTCGGCAAGGGCTTTTTCGAAGTCGAGAAGATGCCGGACAAACGATTCGTTGTCGAGATGGGCGATGTGCAGGTCTCCGTGCTGGGCACGACTTTCGATGCCAGCAACCGGACTGAAGAGGGCATTGTCAGCGCTTCGCTGGTCGAAGGGTCGGTCGCGTTCCGCGCCGGAAATCAGAATCTGCGGTTGACGCCTTCGCGCCGGGCCGTTTATCATGTCGGGAGCGGCGAAATCACCGTCAGCGAATTCGATCCCGAGATCACGACCGCCTGGAAGGACAATCTGTTCCGCTACAAATCGCTCACTCTGGAGGAGGTCCTCGAACAACTCTCCGCGCGTTACGACGTCCGCATCATCACCGATGCGGGAGACGTCGGCCGGACCCGCTTTTCAGGTGCGCTCGAAACACGGCTGTCCGTCGAGCAGGCGCTCGACATCGTGAGCCGCCAGACCGGCATGGAGTGGAGCAAACTCGACAATGTCTATTTCGTTACCAAACGCTGAAAATCCAACCCGATAATACCGAACTCCTAAATTTTCCGATGCCTATGAACTGACAAGATCCCTGTCTTCGCCTTTCCGATTTTTGCGGCTTCCGCCCGAACGGATGCCGTTCTGCTTCGGTCCGATGCCCCGATCGCGGCAACGTACCAATACCTTTAAACTTCCAACCCGGAAACAATGAAACCAAACTTTACCAACGCATTTTTTCAGAAGACACGCTGCTTGCGCACCGTCCTGCGCCGTGCGGTCGTGTGCATGCTGTTGCTGGGCACGACGGTCGTTCACGCCCAGGAACGGAAAATCACCGTGGATACCCGACAGGAGGTGTCGCTCGTGCAGTTTTTCCGTCAGGTAGAAGCCTCCAGCGACTATCTGTTCAATTACAAGGACCAGGATGTGGCGGACATCCGTGTTTCGGTGAAGGTCGCCGACGCCTCGATCCAGGAGGTGATGGATCTGGCATTGGCGCGCACTTCGCTGACCTATACCGTCAAGGGCCGCCATGTCATCATCGGACAGTCCGCAGCGCGGTCTGCCGGAACACCCGGAACCGATTCCCGGCCGGTGGCCCTGACGGGGCGTGTTACCGATGAAAAGGGCATGCCGTTCGTCGGCGTCACGGTCATCCAGGAGGGAACCACCAACGGATGCGTCACCGATGCCGACGGCAACTACCGCATCAGCGTCCCGGTCGGGGCGTCCGTTTCGTTCAGTTATATCGGCTACAAGACCCAGCGGACGCATGTCGGCGTGCAGACCCGTGTGGACATCCGTCTCGAACCGTCGGACATTTCGCTGGAAACGGTCGTGGTCACGGCCCTCGGCATCAAGAAAGCCGAGAAGAGCCTGGGATATTCGCTCCAGCAGGTCAACTCCGACGCTTTCGACAAGGTGAAGACCGATAATCCGATCAACGCCCTGAACGGCAAGGTTGCCGGACTTACGGTCAACACCCGCGCCGGCATTCTGGAAGATCCTCCGATCAAGCTGCGTGGCGAGACCCCGATCTACGTCATCAACGGAACGCCCGTGACCTACTACCGCGGCGTTTCGTCGGACGACATCGAATCGATCACGGTCCTGAAAGGTCCGCAGGCGGCCGTGCTTTACGGTTCGCGCGGCGCCAACGGTGCGATCCTGATTACTACCAAGACAGGCGACGACATCGGCGAGAAGACCGAGATCACGCTCAACTCCTCGACGATGTTCACCGCCGGGTACCTCACCCTGCCCGAGCAGCAGAGCATCTACGGTACGGGCGATTTCGGCCAGTATTCCTACCTCGACGGCAAGGGCGGCGGCGTATACGACGGTCTGTGGACCTGGGGCCCGAAACTCGACCAGAAAGACCCCACCACGCCGAGCGGTTATTTCGAGACCGTACAGTACAACAGCCCGATCGACCCCAAGACGGGGAAGCGGATTCCGATGCCTTTCGTCTCCCACAAGGACAATTTCCGCAATTTTCTGCAACAGGGCCTCACCACGAGCAACAACGTCAGCATCTCCCATAAATTCAAGGAGGGGTCGTTTCGCATCAGCCTCAACCAGCTCTACCGCCGGGGGCAGACTCCCAATACCGATCTCAAGCGCTTCGGCGTCAATATGGCGGCCAACTACAACATCACCAGGAAGCTGCATATCAATGCCAGCATGATCTACAACTATACCTATTCCAAAAACCGTCCCTGGTCCGGTTACGGCAATTCGCATCCGTATTACAACATTCTGGTGTATATGGGCGCCAACAACGACATCCGCGATCTGCGCAATTACTGGGAGGAGGGGCAGGAAGGCTACGCCCAGCGTAACTGGAACCACGTGTGGTTCAACAATCCCTGGTTTGTGGCCGAGGAGTACACGCGTCCTTACAGCGAACCCGAACTGATCGCTTCGGCGTCGCTGGACTACGACATCACCGACGACCTCAATTTCATGGTCAAGGCCGCCACCGACTCCAAACACCAGAACCAGGAGGAGTGCAAACCTTACGCCTGGGTGGGCAACGACCGCGGTCTCTATTCGGTCGGCAGCGACCGCCGCGTCGACGTCAACCTCGACGCCATGCTCTCGTACAAGAAACGGTTCGGGGAGTTCGACCTCGACGCCATGCTGGGTGTTTCGCTCTTCAACTACCAGCGCAATTACCTCTTTTCGACGACCGAGGGCGGACTCCAGCAGCCCGATCTCTACAACCTTTCCAACTCGCAGAACACCCCGTCGACCACTTCGAAGATCGAACGCCGCCGCATGGCCGGCGCTTACGGGTCCGTCACGCTGGGTTACCGCGATGCATTCTACCTTTCGTTCACCGGCCGCAACGACTGGTCGTCGACGCTCAACAAGAACAACCGCTCCTTTTTCTATCCGTCGGTGGCGTTCAGCGCACTGATCACCGAGGCGGTCAAGCTTCCGAAGGCTGTTTCCTTCTGGAAAGTCCGCGCCTCGTGGGCCAAGGTCGGGTTTGACCAGTCGACCGTCTACATGTTGCAGGACACCTATTCGTTCAATACCTACTGGGACGGCAATGCCGCGTTCACGCCTCCGACCACGATCATCGATCCCAATATCAAACCCTATTTCACGAGTTCGTTCGAGGTCGGCACGGACCTGCGCTTTTTCGGCAGCCGCCTGCGTTTCGACTTCAGCTATTACCGCACCTACGACGAGGGCCAGATCCAGAAGGTCGACATCAACCAGTCGAGCGGCTACGAGGAGATGCTCACCAACGGCAACGACTACCGCCGCGAAGGATACGAACTGATGGTCGGGGCCACGCCGATCAAAACCAAGGATTGGAAATGGGACATCAGCTTCAACTGGTTCCAGACCCGTAAGTACCTCGACAAGATTTACAACGGGGCCTATAACTACAACAACCTCAAGGTGGGCGACCGTGCCGATGCGCTCTACGAGAGCGTCTGGCAGCGTGATCCGCAGGGCAATTTCATCGTTTTCGAGAACAACGGGCGTCCCATCGAAGACCCCTTCAAGCGTGTGATCGGCTATGCCGGCGCCGATTGGGAGTTCGGCATCTCGTCGACGCTGCGTTACCGCAACTGGAGCCTGTCGTTCGACATCGCGGGCCGTGTCGGCGGTGTCATCCGTTCAGACCTCAACGCCCGTATGATCGAAGCCGGGACCCACAAGCTCACGGCCGCTCCCGAGCGGGAGCTGGACTGGACGAAAACTCCGTCGTACATCCCTTCGAACGCCGTGGTGGTGGTCGACGGCGACATCGAGTATGACGATCACGGCAACGTGCTCTACGATACGCGCGGCTACGCCCCTTCGACTACGCCCGTCTATTTCAAAAGCTGGATCGGCTACATGGGTAAGCTCAACGGTCCCTACACGATGGGTTACAACCTTTTCAAGGGCGATTTCATCAAACTCCGCACGATGTCCGTCGGCTACGATTTTTCGGATTTGCTCTCCGGCAGCCGGATTTTCAAGGGGCTTGAACTTTCCGTTATCGGCACCAACCTGCTCATCTGGAAGAAGCTCGACAACGAAGACCCCGATGCGGCTTACAAGAATTTCTCCTATCCGACCGAACGCATGATCGGCTTCAATCTTACCCTCAAACTCTAATACGGATATGAATATGAAACGCTTTCTCTCGATATTTTTCGTCCTGCCGTTGGTGTTCGTTTCCTGCGACCTGGCCATGGACGAGGTGAGCCAGGACGTGAACAAGCCGACGCAGGTGCATCCGAAAACCATCCTCACACAGCTTTGCATCACGACTTTCGGCATCGAATACTACGGTGTGCAGCCCTACCGGCTGGCCTGGCAGTGGGATCAGCGCGGTGGCGGCGGCCATTTCAACTTCCAGCGCCGCAATTTCATCAGCGAATACCGCCGTGTGACCTGGTGCTACGACATGATCCGCGAAGCCGAACGCCTCAACGATCCCCGTTACATCCACCTTGCGGCATATTTCCGTGCCAGCTGGATTTTCGACACCACCCGACTGTTCGGCGACGTGCCTTACACCGAGGCTGCGCAGGGACGCTTCGACGATCCGAACTTTTCGCCCAAATACGATCCCCAGGAGGAGATCGTGGCCGGGCTGCTGCGGGAGCTTGCAGCGGCCAACGAGGCCCTGGGGGACTACGACAATACCAAAATCGACGGCGATGTGATCTTCGGCGGCGACATTCGCAAGTGGCGTCAGCTGATCAATCTTTACCGCCTGCGCATCCTGATCAACTGCTCGATGAAGCAGACCATCGCCGGGGAGCGTGTCGGCGAACTGTTCGCCGGCATCGTCGGCGATCCGGAGGGCAACCCGATCATGGGGGCGTTGTCCGACAGCGCCATCCGCGACGAAAAGGGCAATATGGAGAATTACAAGTATTACAACGACAACAATTTCGTTTCGTCGTACCGGATCTCCAAGTTCGTCGTCGACTGGATGCGGGAGCGCGGGGACATGCGCCTGCCGAAACTGGCCGAAATGATGATCAAGCTGGACGGCAAGAATGCCGATCCCACGGACCTTGCGAATTACAAGGGCGTCATTCCCAATCCCGGCGCTACGGGCGACAACAACAATACCGACATGGAAGACGGGTCGCAGTCGCGCCTGAAGTCGAAATGGTATCTGGAGCCGGTCGGTCCTTCGGCCATGAACATCGGCTATCCCGAGCAGGAATTCATCCTCGCCGAAGCCGCCCTGCGGGGCTGGACCGACGACGATCCGGAGACCCATTACCTGAACGGCATCCGCGCTGCGCATGAGTTCCTGGGGGTGAGTTCTGCCGACACCCGGGCCTACCTGGGGCACGAAAAGGTGCAGTTCAAGGGCAGCGACACCGAAAAACTGGGTAAGATCATCACGGAAAAATACCTCAATTTCTTCATGCAGGGCGGCAACGAGGCCTATTTCGAACTGCGCCGTACGGGCTATCCCGATTTCTCGGCCTACCTGACGCACAACACCGACCAGATTTACAACGACGGCTACCTGCCTCTGCGCTACCGCTATCCGCAGTCGGAGATCGACAACAACAATGCGCAGGTTTCCGAGGCGATCAAGCGTCTGGACAAGGGCGACGACCGCAATTCACGGATGTGGCTGTTGCAGGGTTCCGATCCGCTCTTCAACCCCGCTCCGTTCCCGTTCCGATATAAAAACTGATAAAAGCAAAACACCATGAATACTTTCCATATTACGAACCGACTTCTGAAATCGACCCTTTTTTGCGGACTTCTGCTGTTCAGCTCCTCGGCCCTCTCGTGCAGTTCGGACGACGACGGCGGCGGCAACGGCGGCACACAGCTGGAATGGCTCGAACCCATCCGCGTGGCGAGCTACAACATCCAGTACGACAACCGCAACGAGGAGGCCGGACGCTGGGAGAACCGCAAGGAGATCGTCTGCCGGCTGCTCGAAGCCGAGGATTTCGACATCTTCGGTGCGCAGGAACCCTACAAGTTCCAGATCGAGGATATGGCCGCCGCCCTTCCCGGATACACCTGGATCGGCACGAGCGTGACGGGCGAAGACAATGTGGAGCGCCGTCATTTCAATCCGATATTCTACAAGACCGACAAATTCGAAGTGCTCGAAAGCGGTTCGTTCTGGTATTCGGAGACGCCCAACGTTCCCAATACGAAATTCTCCGACTCCTATTCCCCGCGCATGTGCAATTGGGCGCATTTCCGCGTGAAGGCCACGGGCAAGGAGTTCTTCCTCTTCAACTCGCATTTCGACCATATCGGAACCGTCGCCCGGGCCGAGAGCGCCAAGCTGCTGATCGAGAAGGTCGCGGAGATCGCCGGAAAGACCCCGGCCTTCTGCACCGGTGACTTCAACTCGAACCAGCAGACCAACGTCTACAACACGATCGTTACCTCCGGGACGCTGGTGGACAGCTATGCCCGTACGATCGATAAGGTCAACGCCGACTGGCCCTCCTACAACGGTTACAAGTATATCTCCACACCTCCGGCCAAGGCTTCGCGCATCGACCATATTTTCGTGACCAAGGGCCGGACGAAGGTGCAGTCGTGGGCGATTGTCAACACCTCGTATTCGCAGAAGTACCCTTCGGACCATTTTCCGGTGGTCATCGAGTGGTCCTTTGCCAAATAACGTATATCCATGCCTAAAAGAAACTGAACAATGAACACATACTTCATCAAGCGGTTTATCGCCCGTACGGCGGTCGTGTTGAGCGCCGCGGCGCTCTTCTGCGGCTGTTCGGACGACGACGAGACCTCCACGCTGCATTTCGACAAGCCCGAGGTCGTCATCGGCCCCGAGAGCAGCACCGCCTCTTTCATCCTGCGTTCGGACACGTCGTGGAAACTCCACAGCGACGCGGACTGGTTCACACTCAACCTGACGAAGGGCGCCAAAAGCGCCTCGGTGATCATCACCTACTCGGAGAATACCTCGATGACCGAGAAGCGTACGGCCGTCATTACGGCCACGACGCTCTCGGGCGACGCCAGCGACTCGTTCATCCTTTCGCAAATGCCCGTCGAGTCGTATATCCGTCTCGAAACCGAAGCCCTGCCGATTTCCGCCACGGCAGCACACCACGAAATCGCCGTTGAAACGTCCGTCGATTCGGGCATCGACCTCTCGGTCAGCTACGGGGACGAGGAAGGCGGGGCATGGATCGAAAACCTGACCCTCGCCGACGGAAAACTCGCATTCGACGCCGGGGAGAACGGCTCGTCTGAACGGCGCATCGCGGTGATTTCGCTCCTCTATCAGGATGAGTTCGGCCGCACGACCGAAGCGGCCGTACGTATCACCCAGTCTTTCAGCATGAATCCCTCTGCCGCCACGGAAAAGGACTTCGCCTTTGCGGCAGCCCTCGGGGCCGGCGACGTGGAGGAAAACGTCTACGTCACGGGGCAGATCGTGCTCGACGGCCGTAATGCCAACTTCCCGAATCGGCGTTATTCGATTCAGGACGCCGAAGGCCGTGCGCTGCTCTTCGAGTCGACGATCGACCTGGGCGTCGCCCGCAACGACCGTGTAAGGCTCTGGCTGCTGGGCAGCACCGTGAAGGAGGTTGCCGAAGGGACGTTCACCTATAAAGTTTTCACGGGTATCGCAGCCGAACATATCATGCAGAAAGAGGCCGGTTCGCCCGTACAGCCCCGCGAGGTTTACATCCGCGATCTGACCGACGAGATGCTTTTCTCGCTGGTCCGGCTGCGCGACGTGGAGATCGCGATGCCTTACGGCGGTCTTGTCAACTACGACGAATACTATGTATCCGGCGGCGGCGTCAATGTCTACGGCAAGAATCTCACCAAGTACTACGGCACGTGCCTGCGCGATATCAACGGCGACCATCTGTACTTGTTGACCAATTTCGGCGTGGATTACCGCCGTCATTCGCTGCCGATGGGTTCGGGAACCGTCACGGGCATCCTGACCCGCGAGTACAACTCCAATTTCGGGGAGATGGGCGCTTTCCAGATCCGTCACCTCACCCAGGCGGAGATCGCCCTCGACCCTTCGCGCGAGAACAGCTTCAGCAAGGTGCTCGTCGAGTGGACCTGTGTCAAACCCGCCGGATTCAAGGAGGGCGTGACCCACGTCGCCCCGACGACCGGCCCGGCGTCCGCCTCGCTCTATAAGAGCAATGCCGACGGTTTCTACAACGCCTTCCTCGCCGGCAGCGGCCGCATTTATTTCGGCAACAAGCCGCGCGGCGACGTCGACTCGAACGGTCAGGGTACGGCCAATACGGTCAAGGGCGGCGGTATGTATTCGGCGCTGTGGGATACGGACACCTACTGGCTTATCAGCAACGTCCCGACCTCGGGAATCCGTTCGCAGCTGTCGTTGCAGATCGAGACCAATTCGCTGCTGGCTACCGGACCGCGCGATTTCGTAGTCGAATATTCGACCGACGGTACGTCGTGGACGGCCGTTCCGGGCGGCAGCTATACCGTCATCGGCCAGTGCGACTCGAAAAATGCGCTGCCTCATTACATGCCCGGTTTCAAGGTCTTCGACTTCGCCCTGCCCGCCGCTTTGCAGGACAAGGCGTCGGTCAGCATTCGTCTGCGCTGCGCCAGCCTGACCGGAACCGACGGCAAGTCGTCGGTCGTGCCCAACGCCACGAACCGGCTGGGCCACGTATCTATCAAGTATAACAAGTAAATGACGATTCCATGAAATTCCAGAATATCCTGTTGCTGCTCACGGCCTGCCTGCTGGCAGGTTCGTGCAGCGACGACGACAACGACGGCGCCTGCTTCCTGCCGCGCACGCTTCAGGTGATGGACGCCAAGACCGACGCCCCGCGTGCCAACGAGCCGCTCACGCTCAACTTCATCGGCGACGACGGAGAACTCTACTCCCACCGGCACACCACCGACGAGAACGGCTGCATCCATTTCAAGGGAAGCACCCGGGGGGAGTACCGCGCTGCGTTCAGCTACTTCCCCGGTACGGCCAGCGACTGTTTCCATTCGTTCCGCCTGGATTCCGGCGATGAGGCGCCCATCATTATGACGGTCGAGCCTTTGGCCAAGGAGTTCCGCAGCGCCATCGTCATTACGGGCATGCTGGCCGACGCCAAGGGTAGCGACACGAACAACGAATACATTCAGTTCATGGCCCTCGAGGAGATCGACTTTGCGCAGACGCCCTACTGCGTTATCGCCTGCCGCAACAACAAGGTCAACGCCAAGGGCTGGGTGCAGGGCAGTTACGTTACCTACAAGTTCAACCTCACCTCGGGCCGTGCGGCCAAGGGCACATTTTTCTATGTCGGCGGTGTCAACAAGCGGCTCAACGGCAATTCGAGTGCGGACATCAGCGGCGCCAACTGGATTTGCAGTGTCGACTACAATACGCAGGCCGGGGCCGACGGCATCGGCGACAAGACCACCGGATTCCTTCACAACTACAACAGCAACGGCAATAAAAATATCGCCGACGGCATCGCTGTTTTCAAGGGTACGGAGGTGGACGAAAAGAGTGTCCCGTGCGACGCGGTCTTCTACGGCGCCACCATTACCACGGACGTCTACAACCCGGCCGGTTACGGCTACCGGATTCCCGACAACGATCTTTACAGCACGAAGAACCTCCTGTCGGGCGTCGGTCAGCCCTTCTTCGGGCAGGGAACCAATACGTTCCTCTTTCCCGACGGCGGCAACGATGCCGGGGAGTTCGTTTTCTTCGGCGGCAGTTTTACGCAGGGCGGTTACTATCGCGGCCGTTCGGCTGTCTGCCGGAAGCTGGCCGCCGATGCTTCGGGATCGCTCGCCGACATCGAAAGCGGGGACGGCGTTACGACTTATCTCTGATTCCGGAAGGGGAGCGCGCTGCGCCTCCTCTTTGTCCGGACTGCCTGAAAAAAGCCCTTTCCGAAAGGAAAGGGCTTTTTGAAACATCTTTTGCCGGTTTAATACCCGAATATCTCCTCCTGCGAGACGGTCCGGATCGGACCGAGCGTCTTGAGGTAGTTGAGGTCGAGATCCTGGATGTCGCCCAGGATGCCGTAGACGTATTTGCGGTTCTTGACCCACTTCTCCTGCGCGGCCTTCACGTCGGCGAGCGTCATCGCCTGCACCTTTTCGAAAATCTGCTTGTCGCGGTCCTCCTCAAGGCCCAGGTTGCGCAGTCCGATGAAACTCCACAGCACCTGTTCCTTCACCGTGCGGTCGGTGCGCAGGCGCGAGATCAGTCCCTCTTTGGCGATTTTGAACGCAGTCTCCGATTCGGGCATGTTGTTGATGATCTCGTCGAAAGCTTCGATCGCCATCTGCATCTTGTCGTTCTGCGTGGCGATGAAAGCCATGTAGCCGTACTTCGTGTCGGCGTAGTTCGGCTGCATGATGTATGCCGAAGCCGAGTAGGCCAGGCCGCGTGCCTCGCGCATCTCCTGGAAGACGACCGAGTTCATGCCGCCGCCGAAATACTCGTTGTAGAGCGTGATTTCGGGGTCGGCCGCGACGTCGAACTGTTTGCCGAGGTTCGCATATTGCAGGTAGTAGAGCTGCTTGGCGTCGTATTGGGCCATCAGCACTTTGCTTTCGTCCGTGGGCAGCAGTTGCAGGTGCTTCTTGTCGAGCGGCTGAAGCTCCGCAGACGTTTTGTGGTGCATGGCCAGCGCCTCCGTCACCTCCTTCTCCGACTGCGGGCCGTAGTAGAGCACTTCGTGCTGTTTGCCCATCAGTTCGCCGATCTTCGCCAACAACATTTCGGAACTCATCGCTTCGAGCGCCGGGTTGGTGAGCGTCGTGCGGCGGATGAAGTCGGGACCGTAGAACACGTAGGTCCGCAGGGCGCCGAAGCAGCGGCTCTGGTTGAGTTTGGCGTCGGCGCGGCTCTTGATCATGTCGGCCTTGAGGTTGGCGAGAATCGCCTCGTCGGGCTTGGGCCTGTTCAGCAGTCCCTCGACGATTTCCATGGCTTCGGCCATATTCTCTCCCAGTCCCGTAATCGAGATGCGGCACGAGGTGGGGCCGGCCTGCATTGAGAACGAGCAGGCGATGCCGTACATCTTCGAGGCGATCTGCTCGGCCGTCAGCGACTCGGAACCGAGGTAGCCCAGGTAGTCGAACGCCAGATTGAGCGCCGGATCGTTCTCCGTGCCCGTGTCGAACACATAGGTCAGTGTGAAGATGTCGTTCGACTCGTTTTTCTTATAAAGTACGTCGATTCCCTTGCGGGCCTCGAACTGCGACATGTCCTTCTTGTAATCCACGAACACCGGTTCGATGGGTTTCACCTCCGTGTTCTGGATTTCGGTCAGGAATACGCTCTGCGCGTCGCGGTTGGTGGCGATGGGCGTGATTTTCGGGGCTGCGATCTTCTGCTCACCGGGGTCCTTGCCTTCGCGTTTGTAGACGATGGCGTAACTTTCGGGACCGAGGTATTTGTTGGCCCAGTCCACCACATCCTGCTTGGTGATCTTTTCCATGCGTTCCAGTTGGCGGATGTCGTCGGCCCACTCCTTGCCGTAGATGAACGAGTAGACGTAGAACATGGCGCGCTGGTCGTATTTGTCGAACTCGTTCATCAGCTGCATCTTGTAGTTGTTGATCGAAGCCTCGATCAACCCTTCGTCGAACTCTCCGGCGCGAATCTTTGCTGCTTCGGCCAACAGCAGGTCGCGCACCTCGTCCAACGACTGCCCGGCTTTCGGATTGCCATCCATGAGGAACATTCCGTAGTCGGGCTGCGTCGAGGCATAGGCATAGGCCGAGAGCACCTTCTGCTGCTGGTTCAGGTCGAGGTCGATCAGGCCTGCCTGCCCGTTGTAGAGGACCGAACCTACGATATCCGCCACGTCGTTCGAGGGGTCCGTTGCGGCCGGCAGCCGCCATCCCAGCATGACGCGCGCGGCCTCGGGACCATAGACCTCCTTCACCACGGGCGCGGTGATCGGCTCTTCGGGCTTGAATTCCAGTTTCGGCAGGTCGGGGTTGGGCTGCATGTCGCCGAAGTACTTGTCGATCGTTGCGATCATCTGGTCGGGATCGAAGTCGCCCGAGACGCAGACGGCCATGTTGTTGGGCACGTAGTAGGTCTTGTGGTAGTTCTTGACGTTGGTGATCGACGGGTTCTTGAGGCTCTCCTGCGTTCCCAGCACGGTCTGCGTGCCGTAGGGATGGTTGGGGAAGAGCGCGGCGTCCATCGCCTCCCAGATTTTGCGGCCGTCCTGCGTCAGCGACATGTTTTTCTCTTCGTAGATGGTCTCCAGTTCGGTGTGGAAGCCGCGGATCACGGGATTAAGGAATCGGTCGGCCTGGATTTTAGCCCAGTTGTCGATCTGGTTCGAAGGGATGTCCTCGACGTAAACGGTCATGTCCTGCGACGTGAAGGCGTTGGTCCCGTTGGCGCCGATGGCGGCCATCAGTTTGTCGTATTCGTTGGGAATGGCGATCTTCGAAGCCTCGTAGCTGATCGAGTCGATGCGGTGGTAGATCGCCGCGCGCTCGGCTTCGTCCGTGGTCTTGCGGTAGACCTCGAAGAGCCGTTCGATCTCGTCGAGCATGGGTTTCTCGGCGGCGTAGTCGGACGTTCCGAACTTTTCGGTTCCCTTGAACATCAGGTGTTCGAAGTAGTGTGCCAGACCGGTCGTCTCGGCGGGGTCGTTCTTGCCGCCGACCCGCACGGCGATGGCCGTCTGGATGCGGGGCTGCTCCTTCATAACGCTCATATAGACTTTCAGTCCGTTGGGAAGCGTGTAAATCCGGGTTTTCAGCGGATCGCCCGACACCGTTTCGTACTTGTATTTGCTGCAAGACGAAGCGAGCATCGCGAGGATGACCGCCGTTAGTAGTAGAAACCTTTTCATATGCGATATGTTTTAGAAAGTGGTTGCGAACCAGTCCCGGAGAGCGGGGTAGGTGTCGGCCGCGACATGGATCAGCATGCCTGCCGAGGCGGCCAGCTTGACGCCCGTGCCGACGACGAATGCGAGGAACGACCCGAATCCCACGAGAAAAGCCTTCGGAACGTCGCTCCGGTCGTTGAGCAGTTCGCCCAGCACGGCGCCCGCGAACGGGCCGAGGATGATCCCCACGGGCGGAAAGAGGAAGAACCCGGCGAAGACGCCTGCCGTGGCCCCGATGGCTCCCGAGCGCGATCCACCGAAACGCCTCGTCATCCATGCGGGCAGGAAATAGTCGGCGGCGCTCACGGCGACGGTCACGGCGAGCCACAGCCAGATCGCCCCGGAGGTCATCTGGGAGTAGGAGGTGAACCAGGCGCAGAGAAGTCCGGCGTAGCTCAACGCCACGCCCGGCAGAGCCGGTACGATGCAGCCGATGATGCCCAGTATCGAGAGCGCAAAGGCGGCTATGGAGAGGGTTATGTCCATCGAAGAGTGCTTGGCCCTGCGGCGGCGGAACTATCCGGTGAGCCGGGCGGATTCGTCCGGACCGGCCGGGGCGCGCGGCCGCCGCAGGGGTTATCTTCTGCAAAGATAACGGATTAAACGAAAAAACCTCCCTTTTCGGGGAGATTTTGTGTCGGGTCGGCCTGCCGCCGCGCCGGGGCGCGTTATTTCACGAGCCGGTTGGTCGCCGTGTCGGGGAAAACGATCCACGGGCGGAACTGCTTGGCGTCCTCGAAATCCATCAGCGCGTAGGATGCGATGATGATTACGTCGCCCACCTGCACCTTGCGTGCCGCGGCGCCGTTCAGGCACACGCAGCCGCTGTTGCGCTCGCCCTTGATCGTGTAGGTCTCGAAACGCTCTCCGTTGTTGATGTCCATGATCTGGACCTTCTCGCCTTCGATCACATTGGCGGCTTCCATGAGCGCCTCGTCGATGGTGATGCTCCCCACGTAGTTCAGGTCGGCCTGCGTGACCGTTACGCGGTGGATCTTCGATTTGATGACTTCAATCTGGAATTTCATGATCGGATACAGATATTATCAATTAAACGGATCTCCCCGGCCTGTACGGCGATGCAGCCCTGGATACGCTCCGAGTCGCTCCATGCGGCGACCTCCTGCATCGTCAGCGCGTCGACCGACTGGTAGTAGATGACCTTGAGCAGCGGGTTGCGCTCCACTTCTGCCGTGACCCATGCCTTCAGTTCGGCGGGCGTCATTTCGTGCGATTTCTCCACGGCTGCGCGCAGCGTGGCGTAGATGTGCGGCGCTGCGGCGCGGTGCGCCTCGTCGAGCAGCGTGTTGCGCGACGAGAGCGCCAGTCCGTCCTCTCCGCGGACGATGGGGCATTCGACGATCTCCACCGGCAGTTTCAACTGGGCCGTCATCGCCTTGATCACGGCGATCTGCTGGAAATCCTTCTCCCCGAAGTAGGCGCGTGCCGGGCGCACGATGTCGAACAGGCGGCTGACGACCTGCGCCACGCCGTTGAAGTGTCCGGGGCGCGTCGCACCCTCCATCACCTTGTCGATCTGCCCGAAATCGAAAATCCGGGTGTCTTCCTCGGGATATATCTCTTCGACCGAAGGCATCAGCACGAAATCCGCGCCGGCCTCTTCCAGCAGGCGCCGGTCGGCCTCCGGGGTGCGGGGGTAGTGCCGCAGGTCGTTCTTGTCGTTGAATTGCGTGGGGTTCACGAAGACGCTCACGACGACCGTGGCGTTCTCCCTGCGGGCGCGCTCCACGAGCGAGCGGTGGCCCGCATGCAGGGCGCCCATCGTGGGTACGAAGCCGATACCCGACTGTTCCGTCCGGTCCAGTTCGGCGCGAAGTTCCTTGACGCTTGTAAATACTTTCATCTCTTTCTTGAAACGAGTTGCGGGGCAAAGGTAGAAATTCCCGCAGACATAAAGAAGGAAAATCGCAGAAAAAGCATTACTTTTGTAGGAATACTAATTTCGAACGAGCATGAAAAAGCTTTTTACTATTGTATCTATGACACTCATCATTCCCGCACTGACCTCGTGCGGCGGTGGCCCCAAGGGCGATATGCCGTGGATCGTCGACCGTTTCGACGACATCAAGGTCATCCGTTACGAAGTTCCCGGTTTCGACGCCCTGCCGCTCGAAGAGAAGGAGCTGATCTATTACCTCTCCGAGGCTGCCAAATGCGGCCGCGACATTCTTTTCGACCAGAACTGCCCGGTGAACCTCCCCGTGCGCCGCACGCTGGAGACGGTTTACGAGAACTATAAGGGCGACCGCACGACGGCCGAGTGGAAGGCGTTGGAGAAATATCTCAAGAAGGTATGGTTCGCCAACGGCATCCACCACCACTATTCGAACGACAAGTTCGTGCCCGAATTCACCGAAGGCTACCTGCTCGACGCGATCGAGACCATCCCCGAGGAGAAGTTCGGCTCCCTGAACTCCCTGCGCGGCGAGGTCTGCCGGGCGATCTTCGATCCGGCGCTCTATCCGACGAAGCTCAACCAGAAGGCCGGCGACGACCTGCTGCTCACCTCGTCGAGCAACTACTACCACAACGTGAGCCAGGCCGAGGCCGAGGCGTTCTACGCCGACATGGCCGCTGCCGATGCGGGCAATCCCGAGCCGGTCTCCTACGGACTGAACTCGCAGCTGACGAAGGATGACGCGGGACGCATCTGCGAGCGTGTCTGGAAGCTGGGCGGCATGTATTCGCCGGCCATCGAGCGGATCGTCTACTGGCTCGAAAAGGCGCAGGCCGTGGCCAAAGAGCCGCAGAAGACCAATATCGCGGCGCTCGTCAGCTACTACAAGACGGGCGATCTGAAAGAGTTCGACCGCTACAACATCGGCTGGGTGAAGGACACCGTTTCGAACGTTGATTTCGTCAACGGCTTCATCGAGGACTACGGCGATCCGCTGGGCCGCAAGGCTTCGTGGGAGGCCAACGTCAACTTCATGGACACCGAGGCCTGCCACCGCACGGAGGTGATCTCCGACAACGCCCAGTGGTTCGAGGATCATTCGCCCGTGGCCGAGGCCTACCGCAAGCCGGTCGTGAGGGGCGTTTCGGCCAAGGTCATCACCGTGGCGATGCTCGGCGGCGACTGCTATCCCGCGACGCCCATCGGCATCAACCTGCCCAATGCCGACTGGATTCGCAAGGAGTACGGCTCGAAGTCGGTCACCATCGACAACATCACCTATGCCTACGACATGGCTGCTCACGGCAACGGTTTCAACGAGGAGTTCGTGCTCCGCGCCGAGGACCGCGAGCGGATGGAGCGGTACGGCAAGCTGGCCGACGACCTGCACACCGACCTGCATGAGTGCCTGGGGCACGGCTCGGGCCAGCTGGCTCCGGGTGTCAAGGGCGGCGAGCTGAAGAGCTACGGCTCGACGCTCGAAGAGACCCGCGCCGACCTGTTCGGGCTTTACTACCTGGGTGATCCGAAGCTGGTCGAACTGGGGCTGATTCCCTCGCTCGACGTCGCCAAGGCGGGTTATGCCAAGTATATCCTCAACGGCATGATGACCCAGCTGGCGCGCATCGAGCCGGGCAAGAACGTCGAGGAGTCGCATATGCGCAACCGCAAGCTGATCTGCGAGTGGTGCTACGAGCGCGGCAAGGCCGACAAGGTGATCGAGCTGGTGAAGGAGAACGGCAAGACCTACGCCGTGGTCAACGACTTCGGCAAACTGCGCGACCTGTTCGGCCAGATGCTCCGCGAGGTGCAGCGCATCAAGTCCGAGGGCGACTATGAAGCCGGCAAGACGCTGGTCGAGCAGTATGCCGTCACGGTCGATCCCGAGCTGCACAAGGAGGTCCGCGACCGCTACTATGCGCTCGACATCGAGCCTTACGGCGGTTTCGTCAATCCCGAATACGAACTGGTGGAGAAGGACGGCAGGATCGTCGACGTGAAGATCTTCTACCCGGCCGACTACGTGGGACAGATGCTCGGCTACGCGAAGGATTATTCGTTCCTGCCCAACATCAATTAGTTTTCGATGATTGCGGCGCACCTGCCGCACATCCCTCGAATCCCCGAATGGGACGTCCGCCGAGGACTACCCATCCGGGGATTCTTCACGATGCACGACATCTGCACCGCACTGACCGAAGACGTTTCGATTCTCACGGGCTCTTTACCTGCTCCGCGATAAGCGAAAACGGTGCAGAATCGCTCTGCGCCGCACTGATCGGAACCGTGCGGTTCCGGCTTACTCTTTCGCCGCGGCTCCGCCGTCGATGGCGAACGCCGAGACGATCACCATCTTCTCGTCCACGTTGTTGGGGTTCGAGACGATGATGCCGTATTCGCCTGCGGGGCGTTCGTCGAAGGTCAGACGGTAGGAGCTTTCGCCGTATTTCTCGGCCGAAAACCGCAGGTAGTCCATCGTGTTGGAGTTCACCGAGAACGACCCGACGGCCGAGATCACCGCCGACCGGTTTTTCTTGGTGCTCTTCATGCGGAAGACGCGCACGATGGACATGGGGTCGGCCTTGTTGTCCTTGGCGCGGACGATGAGCGCGATCGGTTGCGCTGCGTCGAACCGCACGCTGGCCGAACCGCCTTCCACGAGTACTTTTGTTTTGGATTTGCTGGCTGCGAATCCGGCGATGTAGACGCCGGCGCCCGTTCGCATCCGCACGTTGTGTTTTTCGAGCTTCTTGGACGAGCCGTCGGGGAATACGCCGACGACCTCTCCCTCGAATTCGGGTTCGAGGGTCTGTGCCTTTACTGCATCACCCCCCCCCACATCATGGCCGTTGCAGCCATCAGGAATAGGATTTTTTTCATCATTGTATTGATTTGATTCTTAACCGCGCACCGTGCGCGACGGACAAAAATAGCAAAAATCGGCGAAGATTGTATACCCCCCCCCGATTTTTTTGAAACGGCTCTCCGAAATGCCGCGGGGCGCTCCTTTTCGGGGCTGCGCCTCGCTTTCCGGGCTGCGCCTCGACCTCTTCGGAATTGCTCTTGCCGACGCCGCAAACCGGGCATGTCCGGTCGTCGGGAATCTCCTCGGACGGCGTTCCGGGCGCGGCGGAAATCCGGCCGACGTCCTATACCGATAATATATAGGCGAAATCATCCGTCCCCTCTTTTCGCAAAGCGGTTCCGGGGCCGTTTTTGTTGTCGTCCGGGCCGTTTCGGCCACTCCGTATCGAAAAACTATTTCACCGCAAACAGCTCAATTATCACTTTTATTGCTATCTTTGTCGATGATAGGAACCACCGACGGTTTCCTGTCCGACAAAAGCATCCGGTAAATTGAATGATTCGGTAAATACAACATTATCAAAGTCTTCCAATCCGATTTTTATCGGGGGGGGGAATTTTTGATGGGCGAATCTTGAATCGGGTTCGCCGGTATTTTCGTGTACCGGGCAGACGGGACTTCAAATGGC